>Ga0302204_1000142_pt1 | contig 25538 bp, 22 predicted proteins | sample II_Fen_E1_2_FD_194578 | JGI IMG/M metagenome (GOLD analysis project Ga0302204, IMG submission 194578) | Peat permafrost microbial communities from Stordalen Mire near Abisko, Sweden - II_Fen_E1_1 | ecosystem: Environmental > Terrestrial > Soil > Wetlands > Permafrost | place: Sweden: Abisko...
TAGGCCTGGGTCATGGTAACCTGGCTGCTATGTTGCTTCGCAACGAAACCAAATGTTTTGCATTCCTGGCAGGACACGAATCGTTTGCTGCTGCTGAAGGTGCTATTGGCATCGCTTTATCGGCTAACAAAGTGCGCAAGGAACCATTACGCGTGATCCTGAACGGTCTTGGAAAAGATGCAGCTATGATCATTTCCCGTATCAACGGTTTTACCTATGTTCAGACTGAATTTGATTATTATACCGGCGAATTGAAAGTAGTTCGTACCAAAGCATATTCCGACGGTCCTCGTGCTGCTGTAAAATGTTACGGTGCTGATGACGTTCGTGAAGGTGTTGCTATCATGCGTTCTGAAGGTGTTGACGTTTCTATCACTGGTAACTCAACCAACCCAACCCGTTTTCAACACCCGGTTGCTGGTACATACAAAAAAGAATGTATCGAACAGGGTAAAAAGTATTTCTCGGTTGCATCAGGTGGTGGTACCGGACGTACCCTTCACCCTGATAATGTGGCTGCAGGTCCTGCTTCTTATGGTATGACCGATACAATGGGTCGTATGCACGGAGATGCTCAGTTTGCAGGTTCTTCATCTGTTCCAGCTCATGTGGAAATGATGGGATTCATTGGCATGGGTAACAATCCTATGGTTGGTGCAACTGTTCAGGTAGCTGTCGCTATTGAAATGGCGAAATAAAAATAAGCAAATTATTCTATATAGAACTCTCTGATAATCAATTTATCAGGGAGTTTTTTTATTGTATAAACTCAATGAAGAATTCACCTTTAACACCTTTAATTAAATTCATACTTTCAAGATTTCAACATATTCTTAGAAAGTAACATCTTATGAAATTCTCTATTTAGATGAAATTATTTTTCAAATAAAAGAAGGAATTTCTAATAAGATAAAAGGCTTAAAAAGTTGAATTTTCACCTAATAATGTTTCTTAAATGCGACCATTTTTTTACAAATTACAAGATGGCTGCACAAAGTATTGTAATAGTTTGTATATCATAAAGATATAAGTATAATTTAAGGTATTTTAAACCAAAATTATCTTATGGAAAGACATGCATATTCTATAAATTTTGAAGCAACCCCATCCAAAGTAAGAAAGGATGGAACTATCCCAATTCATGCAACAATCACATTGAATGGAATAAGAGTATCCCTTACAACAGGTAGAAAGGTTCTATCAACAGACTGGGATAATGTAAAACAACGAGTAAAAGGAACTAATGAACAGGCAAAGCTTATTAATGTTTACCTCTTTAAATTCAAAACTAAAATAGCAAAGTTAGAATTGGAGCTTTTACAACGTGGCTATATTATTACAGCAGACTTGTTAAGAGATGCTTACTTTAATAATGTCGAAGCAATTCAAACCAAAACTTTAATCCAGATATATGATGATCATCTCAAAGGTCTTGAAAAGATAGTAGGCAATGGAATCTCTAAATCTACTTTCTATTGTTATACTCACAGCTTCAGACTGGTAAAAGAGTATATTAAAAAGCAATACAATCGAGAAGATATGTTTTTACTTGAACTGAATTATTCCTTTATAGATAACTTTAACACTTTTCTTAAGACTGAGCATAATCAAAAGATAAATACTACTGTAAAACATTTAAAATGTTTGAAAAGAGTGACTAACATTGCTATAGCAAACAAATTCTTACTCTTTGACCCCTTTCTTAATTACAAGTTAGAAAGAGAAACTGTTGAGAAAGCATTTCTAACAGAGGAAGAACTCAGGAGAATCATAAATAAAGATTTTGCAATGCCAAGGTTAGGAAGAGTAAGGGACATTTTTATATTCAGCTGCTTTACTGGATTATCCTATGGTGATGTAAAAACTTTAGATGAAAGCCATTTTGTAAATGATGAGGAAGGTAGAATCTGGATAAAAAAGAATCGTATTAAAACTGGTGTTTTATCTAGAATACCTTTATTACCTATTCCTAAGCTAATTCTTGAAAAATACAAAGGTGGAGTAAAATTACTACCTGTGATAGACATTTCAAGCACAGATGCTTACTTAAAGGAAATAGCTGACCTTTGTGGCATTAATAAAAGGGTTAGCTTCCATACTGCCAGATTTACCTTTGCCACCACTGTAACCCTTACAAACAGAATTTCTTTAGAAGTTGTATCTAAAATGATGGGGCATACCAATACAAGAATGACTTCACACTATGCTAAAATCATTGATACCTATATAGGTGAAGAGATGGATAAGTTAGACACTAAGGTTTGGGATTAAGTTAAACAGACAAGATAGATTATTTTTTAAGTGAGTGGAATGAAACAGTTCTGCTCACTTCTGTTCATTCAAATGCTATATCATAACGATCTAAAAAGTTTAGTCTTTAACTTTATTTTGTACATTTGCATCTTATTGAAAATTTGAAACTAAAAGTATTCAATTATGCTTGAACTATTACACAAAAAACACATGTCAGAAGAGGAAATAAAGATGAACTTTATTACTCCTGATATACTTGCTTCTGGTTGGGATTTACAAAGGCAAATCAGAGCTGAATATACTTTTACCGATGGTAGAGTTATTGTAAGAGGTAAGTTTACAGCAAGAGGACAGAAGAAAAGAGCTGATTATGTGTTATACTATAATGACCAGAGAGATAAAATTGTACTTGCTGTCATTGAAGCTAAGGACAATAACCATTCAGTAGGTTCAGGAATGCAACAAGCTATTGAATATGCATTATATTTAGATGCTCCCTTTGCTTATAGTGCCAATGGAGATGGGTTTATTGAGCATGATATAAAAAATGGTACTGAAAGGGAGATACCAACTGGAAAATTTCCTACTTCTGATGAACTTTGGGCTAGATATAAAGGAGAGAAAGGTATTACAGCAGAGCATGAAAAATACATTACAGAGCCTTACTACTTCAAAACAAAAGGCATAATACCAAGATATTATCAAAGAATTGCAATCAATAGAACTGTAGAAGCAGTTGCAAGAGGTAATAAAAAAATCTTCCTTGTAATGGCAACAGGAACAGGTAAGACTTATACAGCGTTTCAGATTATACACAGGCTCAAAAGCTCTGGGCTAGTAAACAAAGTATTGTATCTGGCTGATAGAAATATACTCATTGACCAGACAATGACAAATGATTTTAAGCCATTTGAAAAGATAATGACTAAGATAGAAGACAGGAAACTAGATAGTTCCTATGAAATCTACATGTCATTATACCACCAATTAGCAGGAGATGAAAATGAAGAGCCTTTCAGAGCTTTCAAACCTGATTTTTTTGATTTAATTTTTGTTGATGAGTGCCATAGAGGTAGTGCCAGAGATGAATCAAGATGGAGAAAAATTCTTGATTATTTTTCAGGTGCTACTCAAATAGGAATGACGGCTACACCAAAGGAAACAAAAGATGTTTCAAATGCTTTTTACTTTGGAGAACCTATTTATACCTACAGCCTGAAACAAGGTATTGATGATGGATTCTTAGCACCTTATAAAGTTGTAAGAATTGGATTAGATAAGGATTTGGAGGGCTATAGACCTGAAAAAGGCAAGCTTGATGTAAATGGAAACCTAATTGAAGATATTGAGTATAATGTAAAAGATTTTGATAAGAAGATTATCATTGACAAGCGCACTAAAAGAGTAGCTGAGAAAATTTCTGAGTTCCTGAAAAATACAAATAGATATGATAAAACAATTGTGTTCTGTGTTGATATTGATCATGCTGAAAAGATGAGGCAAGCCTTAGTGAATGAAAATGCTGATTTAGTAGCTCAAAATCCTAAATATATAATGAGAATTACTGGTGATAATCAAGAGGGTAAAGCTCAACTTGAAAATTTTATTGCAGTAGTAAATAATGGGCATTACCCAAGCATAGTTACAACTTCAAGATTAATGTCAACAGGTGTTGACTGTAAAACCTGCAAACTTATTGTACTTGACAATGTGTTTGGTGATGCAGGTATGACAGAATTTAAACAGATTATAGGAAGAGGAACAAGGCTAGCTCCTAAGTATGGAAAAGAATTCTTTACAGTCATGGATTTTAGAAATGCAAGCAGATTATTTGCAGACCCCACATTTGATGGAGATCCAGTACAAATTTATGAGCCAACAGATGATGAATCTCCTGTTCCACCAGACCCAACAGATGAAGAAGGTGGTGAACCTGATACAGGACAAGGTGACTCAGGTGATGGAGGTACTTTTGGTGACCCACCACCTAATGGAGGAATTATAAAATACAGAGTAAATGATGTTGAAGTAAATGTAGTTTCTGAAAGAGTACAATACTATGATAAAGCAGGTAAGCTTATAACAGAGAGCTTAACTGACTATTCAAAAAAGAATATAAAGCAAGAGTTTGCTACACTGGATGACTTCTTGAAATCATGGAATGGAGAATCAAGGAAACAGGCTATAATAGAGGAGTTGCAAGAACAAGGTGTTTTACTGGATTCACTTCGTGATATTGCAGGAAACAAAGACTTAGATGATTTTGACTTAATTTGCCATGTAGCATTTGATAAAAAGCCTCTTACCAAAACTGAAAGAGCCAATAATGTAAAGAAAAGAGGATACTTATATAAATACTCTGGTATGTGTCAACAAGTGCTTGATGCCTTATTGGAAAAATACATGTTTGATGGTATTAAAGACCTTGAAACTACTAAGATATTGGATAATGAACCATTCATTAGGTTTGGAAGTGTAACAAAGATAGCTTCCTATTTTGGAGGTAAAAAGGCTTATTTAGAAGCTGTAAGAGAACTGGAACAACAAATTTATGCATAATAACAACTAACTAAAAATGAGTATTAATAATATTGTGAAGCGTCTTCAAGATGTAATGAGGAATGATGCAGGGGTGAATGGAGATGCACAAAGAATTGAACAAATGGTTTGGATACTTTTCCTAAAAGTATATGATGCTAAAGAGGAAAATTGGGAATTTCACAATGATAAATTTCAATCAATAATTCCAGAAAACTTACGTTGGAGAAACTGGGCTAAAGACAATAAAGATGGAAAAGTTCTTACTGGTGAATCATTACTTACTTTTGTTAATACTGAATTAATCCCAAGTCTAAAAAAGCTTGAAGTGGATGAAACAACACCCATGAGCAAGTTGATTGTAAAAGATACATTTGAGGATAGCTTTAACTATATGAAAGATGGTGTATCATTACGTCAAGTAGTGAATATTATTGATGAAATTGATTTTAATGAATATGAGGATAGACATGCCTTTGGTGAAATATATGAAACCATACTAAAAGACTTGCAGAGTGCAGGTAATGCAGGTGAATTTTATACTCCAAGAGCAGTTACAGAGTTTATGACCCTGATGATTAATCCTAAGCTGGGTGAAAGAATGGCTGATTTTGCCAGTGGAACTGGTGGATTTCTTACTTCTTTCCTTAAAGTAATTGATGAACAGGTTAAAACAGTAGAAGATAGAGAAATTTATAATAATTCTGTCTATGGTATTGAGAAAAAGGCACTACCCCACTTGTTATGTATTACCAACATGCTCTTACATGATATTGAAAACCCTATGATACTACATGACAATTCATTAGAAAAAAATGTCAGAGAGTATGAAGAAGAGGATAAATTTGATGTAATCATGATGAATCCTCCTTATGGTGGAAATGAAAAAGATAGTGTGAAAATAAACTTCCCAACAGAACTTAGAAGTAGTGAAACTGCTGATTTATTCATGATATTAATCATGTTTAGACTAGCTAAAAATGGGCGTTGTGCTATTATTTTACCTGATGGATTTTTATTTGGAACTGACAATGCCAAAAGTGCTATAAAACAAAAGTTACTGAGTGAATTTAACTTACACACAATTATAAGACTACCTAAAAGTGTCTTTTCTCCATACACTTCTATCACTACCAATCTTTTATTTTTTGATAATACTAAAAAGACAAAAGAAACTTGGTTTTATAGAATGGATATGCCAGAGGGTTACAAGAATTTTGCTAAAACTAAACCCATGAAACTAGAGCATTTTGCTCCAGTGATGGAATGGTGGAATAATAAACAAGAAATCAATGTTGATGGCTTTGATAAAGCAAGAAAATTCACTGTAAAAGAGCTTATTGAGAACAATTATAACTTAGATTTATGTGGATTTCCTCACTTTGAAGAAGAAGTACTTGAACCAAAAGCAACAATCATTAATTACCAAGAGAAAAGAACCAGTTTAAATGACCATATTGATAAAATATTGGCTAAAATAAATAATCAACTAGGAATAGAACTATGACCTCACAAGAATTAAAAAACAGCATACTTCAATTTGCTGTACAAGGCAAGTTAGTTCCTCAAAATCCTCAAGATGAGCCTGCTTCTGAAATATTTAAGAAGTTAAAAGCTGAGAAAGAAAAGCTTATCAAGGAGAAAGTTATCAAAAAAGAAAAAGCTTTTCTTCCTATTACAGAAGAGGAAAAACCGTTTGAAATACCTGATTCATGGGAATGGGTTAGAATTGGTGATGTAAGTGACATAGTTAATGGAGGTACTCCAGATACTAACAAAAAGGAATTCTGGGAGGGTAATATCTTATGGGTAACTCCTAAAGATTTGGGTAAACTAAATTCAAATTTTGTAGATGATACAGAAAGAAAAATTACAAATGCTGGTTTAAAAAATAGCTCTGCTAAAATTCTTACAGAAAATTCAGTTATATTATCTTCTAGAGCCCCAATTGGTCATTTAGCAATTAACACAAAACCAATTTCTACTAATCAAGGATGTAAAGGAATAACACCTTATGATGGTCTTAACACTAAATATCTTTATTATTTTTTAAAGAAATCAGTTAAACTATTAAATGATTTAGGTAGTGGAACAACATTTAAAGAGTTATCAGGCTTAAAATTATCTGAAGTTTTAATCCCATTACCCCCAGTTGCAGAGCAACAACTCATTGTAGATAAGATAGAAGAATTATTGCCTTTAGTTGAGCAATATGGAACTGCTGAATCAGAACTGAGGAAACTTAATAATAAGTTCCCAGAGCAGCTTAGAAGGTCTGTATTGCAGTATGCAGTACAAGGCAAACTGATAACTCAAATTCTTAATGAAGAGCCAGCTTCTAAACTATTAGAAAAAATAAAAGCTGAGAAAAAACAACTTATTAAAGAGAAAAAGATTAAACAAGACAAGCCACTTTCTGAAATTAAAGAGGATGAGATACCTTTTGAAATTCCTGATAGCTGGGTGTGGTGTAGATTGGGTGATGTTGTTAATCAGATAGCTGATATTGACCATAAAATGCCAGAAAAAACTAGTAGTGGAATCCCTTTTATATCTCCAAGAGATTTTTATGGTATTAATGAAATTAATTTTGAAAGTGCTCATAAAATATCTATTGTTGATTATCAAAGATTATCAAAGAAAATTAAACCACAAAAGGGTGATATTATCTTTCCAAGATATGGAACAATAGGGGTTTGTAGATATATTGACTTTGAAAAAGAATTTCTTGTTTCTTACTCATGTGTTACTATAAATACTAATAAGAATTATACTTATCCAAAATATATCTACTACTATTGTATGTCACCTATTGCCAAAATTGAGATAGAGAAATACATAGTTAAAACAACTCAACCTAATGTAGGCATTGCTTCAATAGCTCAGTTTCTTATTCCACTTCCTCCTCTATCAGAACAGAAGTTGATAGTAGAAAAGGTGGAAGAAGTACTTAGCTATTGTGAACAGCTGAAATAGAGTAAGAAGGGCATAAGACAAGATACCTTTTATTAAATAACATTCTAAGAACACCCATTCAGATTCATTTCTGAGTGGGTGTTCTTATTTTAGAATCAGTGGACTGCTAGTTGAAAATAATGTACCTTTGCTCACTTAAATTACTTATAGAATATGGAAACTAAGTGCGATAAAGAAATAATTCCTAATACATGGGGAGATTTAAGAGACATAAACCTAAATGAAAAAACCTTTAGAGCAACTGATGAAGGAATAATAGAAACTGAATTAGACCTTGCATTGTATGACAAAGTCATTGATTCTTTAGGAGCTATTTATCTTGGAAAATCTTATGGATTTGAAAATGGAAAAGTTATTGCGGGTGAAGATGACTACAGACTTAACACTTACATTTCCAAAATTCCTCATGGCATAGTTGACAAGAAAAGACCAGGAATTGGTGCAACAACACTTGAAATTGATTCCAAAAGAAATTCAATTATAGTAGTACCCACTAAAACCCTTGCTTACAATAAAGTAATAAACAACTTTAATAATGTAAACTGTCAATATGTTGGTAGCAAAATTGATAGTAACAGAGGAGCTACAACAAAACAGGAGATAATAAGCTATCTTAATGATAATAGTATTAAGTATAAGAAGTTTATTGTTGTTGCAGATAGTTTAGAAAAAAGAGTAATTAACTTATTAGAAAAGGTATTAGGAAAAGATATTTATGACAATTATTTCTTAATGGTTGATGAGGTTGATATGCTTCAATCAGATGCTAATTACAGACCAAGATTAGAAGATGTAATGGATATTTATTTTAGATTTAACAAGAAGAATAGATGTTTACTTACAGCTACTATGATGGAATTTTCTAATCCCTTTTTACAATATGAGACCAGATTTGATTTAACTGATTATAAACCCAAAAGAAATCTAAATCTGATTCATACAAACAATATCAATGCATTAGTAAAAAGAGAGATAGAGAAACATACTAATGATGATAAAAAGGTACTTATTGCCTATAATTCTATCATTCAAATCTTGGGAATTATATTCAACTTAAACCCTGAGTTACAAAAGAAATGTGCTATAATATGTAGTGATGCCAGTGAAAAAGAAGCAGGTGGATATTATGCCGTTTTAAACAATAATAAGTTACCCAATAAGATAGTATTTATGACCTGTAGTTACTTTGCAGGAGTTGATATTGAGGACACATACCACCTTATAACTGTATCAAATGCTGAAAGATTTTTTCAAGTACTTTCTATTGATAGAATGACACAAATAGCAGGAAGATGTAGAATAGAAAAAGGTATTTTAAGTGAAACAATTATATATAATACTCCAAAGGATAGATTTAGACTTAATGATGGAACATTTCAAGAATATTTATTAAATAGGGCTCATAAAATCATTGAACTTTATAATGCTGCTGATGAAATAAGTAAATATGATAATGATCTCAAAATGCTATTTAAGATAGTAAAAAAAGCTATTCAAGAGAAAAGTACTGAGAAGGTTGGAGGAGAAGAAATAACTTTAACAAGACCCAATATTGCCGGTGATTATGTTCCTGCCTATTTCAATATTGACAGTATTGTAGAAAAAAAGATACTGGATTCAGGATATTATATGATTCCAAGCATGTTAAAAGACAAACTTTCAGAAACTCATAACATAATTTCTTATGAATCTGTTCTGTTGGATAAGAAACAATCTCAAGAAGAGGCAGAAGAAAAAAGTAATAACAGAATAAAAGAGCAATTTGATTCCTACATTGAAGAGGCAATTGCTCTTGTTAAGCAATTAGAAGCTCATGGCAAGCTTAATGATGAAGAGTTGAAGAAACTATTGAAGTATGCCAAGAGAAACACTAAGGACTTCTATGAGAGATTTATGAAACTCTACAAATATGCTGATAATGATTTAATTATTAATTTACTCTGGGAAATCAGAGCAGAAAATAAGAAGTCATTTAAAGATATAAACAATTCTGTTATATTCTGGGCTTTAGAAGATAATCACCCCATTAAATCAGACCTTTCAAACTCTCTAATCATAGGTAATGTTTATTTAGCCAGTGAATTACATGAAATTCTGAAACCTATTCTAGAATATCACCTACACAGAATAATTAAACCAAGAGGTTCAATAAGCCTCATTAAGGCATTCTATACATTAAAGAGACCAAGAAGTAAGTATAGAGTCATTGCTAATAATCCTAAGGGCTTTACTGAGCATAAGATGAGAATTAGTAAGGATGAAAATTTGATTGGCTTATTACTGCTCTAAATGGCTTTTGATTTAATAAATAAAATATTTATACTACTAAGACAAATCCACTATGTATCAGCAAATTAATTGCTAAAAAACTTGTGTAATTCAATATTTTTACGTATCTTTGTCTTAATAGAATCAGTTATCCTTTCCATTCCTACTCTTTCTGCCTCCCTAGATAGAACAAATTCAAAAGGACTATTTTACTTAAACTTATTAAAAGTCTCAAAAACACCTTGTCCTATTAATACATTACTTAATTATTTATTAGTTGTGTATTATTGTATATACCATTTTTGAGACTATAAAAACTTTATTAACAACATGCACACATTAAAGAACTATACAATTATACCTAATGAATTAGCTACATTATTTAGTCCAAGAGATATTTACACATTAGCTGTTATGTACCTATATGCAGTTGATTTAGAGAGAATAAACAAAAAGAATTATTATGTGACTGACATAACTGTTGAACAAATTGCTTCTTATGGCAATATATCTGAAGACTATATCACCAAATTGTTTTTACCAAGATTAAAAAAGTCTAACTTTGCTATTATAGAAACAGTTCAAGTGAGCTATAGAAAAAAGAGAACAACATACAAACTTCCTAAACCCATTTCAAATTTTAAAATAATTCACAATACTATTTTAACTATTGGACTTGACTCAGAATTAAAGGGCTTTCTAATAGGATTATTTACTTGTTGTGATTATAAAACCCTTCATACAAATTTTGATATGTTGCAAATATGTGATGCTTTAAACATTTCAAAAGCAACATTCTACAGATATAAAAAAGAGTTGCTAAACATCTATTTGTTTGACTGTAAGAGAGCAACAACAATAATGAGTTCATATAGTAGAGGTTTTGATATAAGATGTTCTTGGTTACGTTTAAATCCAGATATTGATTTATCTGGTGATACTTATATTAATCCTTATTCCCATGTTATAGTTGACTTTTCTTTACTATGAAATTTACCAATATAATAATACTTAACTATATTTACGGCTAAGGGTTTATCAAAGATTAAATTAGGAATCAGGACAAGTTAAAATGTCCTGATTTTTTTTTATAAAATATTTTTTTCATCATTTTAAAATTCATTCATATACACCCTAGACTAATCAGACCCGCCCCCTTTGTTGGCTAGATGGGGTATTCCCCTAGCCCAACAAGATAAAATAATTAATATCATGGACAAGAATTTAAAGTTTTTAAAAACATGGTCAGTAGCTCAGTTCAAAACTGAACAACAAGTTGACAAGATTGAAGTGTTAAAGAATGAAGCAACTGGAAAATGTTTCATGGCATTTGGATTTGAGAAAGGTGCTGTCAGTGAGAAGTTTGAAAGAGGTGAATTAACTAATCCTGTTGTATCACAGGTTTGTAGTGCTGAAACAGGTGATATGTTCTATCTACTACACCAAAAAGGAGAAGGTGGAGCACAAACATTAGCAGTATTGTAATAAGAAAATTCTTATTAAAGAAAGGACAGGGTGCATGGCATTCTGTCTTTTTTTTTACTGTTTTATCTACTCTTGTTATGTTGATACATTAATATTAAATAGTTTTTTAATCACTAATACTTTAAATATATGCAACTTAGACAATCTGAAAGAAAACAAGCTAAGATTAAATTAGCAATACAAGGCTGTGCAGGCTCAGGCAAGACATACTCAAGCTTATTACTTGCCTTTGGTATTACTAATATTTGGAGTAAAATTGCCGTAATTGACTCAGAGAATGGGTCAGCTGATTTGTATGCTCATTTGGGTTCATACAATGTACTTAATCTTAATAACAACTACTCTCCTGAAAACTACATAGAAGCTATTGCTATCTGTGAAAAAGCAGGTATAGAGGTTATTATTATAGATTCTTTATCTCAAAGTTGGGATTTTCTTCTACAATGTCATACAGAAATGGTTGGCAATAGTTTTACTAACTGGGGGAAAATTACACCTCGTCAAAATGCCTTTATTCAACGTATTTTACAGAGTAACTGTCATGTTATATGCACTATGAGGACTAAACAGGACTATGTATTATCTGAAAAGAATGGCAAGATGGTTCCTGAAAAAGTTGGACTTAAGGCTATTATGAGAGAAGGTGTTGATTATGAATTTACTATTGTTTTGGATGTAGACATGAAACATTTTGCCAATGCCAGTAAAGACAGAACAGGTTTATTTATGGGTAAGCCTGAATTTATTATATCAGAGCTTACAGGTAAGAGAATTCTTGACTGGTGTAATAGTGGAGTGAGTGTTGAAAGTGTTAAGTTAGACATTTCTAAGGCTCAAACTATTGAGGAATTAAACTCTATCTATCATTTACATCCAGATTGGTATCCACTTCTTACTACTGATTTCTTGAATAAAAAAGCTACTCTTCTTGAAGCAGAAAGTAACAAACCAGTTATTAAATATCTATCAAATTTTATACAAAATGGAAACAGCAACAACAATGCAACTAATGCCAGTTAACAGAGCACTAAGATTACCTGTTACAGTACCTTTATTTGAAAATTATCCAAAAACAAGAGAAACTATTGATAAAAAAGAAAGCTATCTTGTTGAAGAAGCCACTAAGAGTGATAAGAGAAAACATTTCATTGAAGCTAATACCAATGAAGTAAATCTACTACATCTTAAAAATGATTGTGTAGTGCCTGTATTCTCAAAAGACAATGAAATTACTATCAGTCATTCAAACTTCATTGAAACAGTTCAGGAAGCAGCTTATAAATTCTTTCCTGGTGAAACTTTTGATACTCCTGAAATCATGACTTCTCATATTGTGAAAGGAAGAATACCAGAAGCTATTTATAAGCCAGTTAATCAACTTCTTGAAAATGATAAGACAATCTATTATGAAAGGATGGCATTCTGTTTTGAAATTCCTACTATATATGAGGATATTCATGGGAATAGGTTGAATCTAACTATAGGAGGTGTAAGAGCTTATAATCATGAGAACTTGTACAGTAAGAAGTCAAGTGAAAAGTTCAAAGTGTTTATTGGATTTAAAAACATGGTTTGCTGCAATATGTGTATCTCTACTGATGGCTTTAAGACTGAATTAAGAGCTATGAGTAGTACAGACCTACTTAGCTCTGTAATTGAACTGTTTGAAGCTTACAATCCAGCTAAGCACTTACATTTCATGAATCAATTCAAAGATTCCTATTTAAGTGAACATCAGTTTGCTCAACTTATAGGAAAAACCAGATTGTACCAGTGTTTACCTCCTGCACAGAAGAAGTTATTGCCTAACCTTGATTTTACTGACAGCCATATTAATCTGGTTGCTAAATCTTACTATGCTGATGAGAATTTCTGTAAAGATGAAAATGCAGGGAACATTAACTTGTGGAATGTATATAATCTCTTCACAGGAGCCAATAAGAACAGTTATATAGATAACTTCTTAGATAGATCACTTAATGCTTCTCAGTTGATTGGAGGGATTAATAAAGCCCTCTATGGAGATCATGAATATAAATGGTTCATTGATTAGTTATTTCTCACTTACTTCAAAGTACTATTTAGTAATCTAAGTGAGGCTTTATCTAATGTTGACTAAATTAGTTTGCGAATCAAACTTTAATATATTAATAGGAGTTTGGCTCGCAAATAATTTGCCCTTATAGAATGTAGTATTAATTATACTATCTTGTAATTTTAACTAAACACCTAATTAAGGTTTTTTTGTTTACATTTGCGTTGAAATGTAATACTTAGAAATAATATGAGCACTTGGACTTTAATAATTATCATATCCCTGATTATTTGTCTATTATTAATTATATCAAGAAAATTCAGTACTAATAATAAATTAGCAGCTATAAATGAGCCATCTAAAACACATAAAGAGTACATTTTTACTCCAAATATCATATTATTCAAATCAGACTTGCCTTTCACTCCATATAGTAAACAAGTTATCTTTATTGAGAATTCTTATAACTCTAAAGTAAATGAGTTTATAAGTAGTCATTATGAGAAAATATGCAGTCTATTAAGTAAAAAGGGCTATTATTTTAGTTACTTACCTTATACAAATAGAAATATATATACTACTGAAATCATTGAATACTATAATCCTAACATAAAGAAAGAGGATATAGATATACTCAAACAAGATTTAAATAAGCTTACATATAATGACTTATTTACTTATACTATTCAAAAAGATAATTTGCAATGTGGGTTTATACGGTATAAAAGTAAAGATGATAGTTTTTATAAATTCAGTTATTTTGAAATTAAAGAATTCACAGAACAAGAACTATGGGTTCAGCTTCACTCTTATATTAATCAAATTGGAGATGGAACTATACTATACTCAGTTGGGAAACCAGAAGAAGATGAAATAGCAGATTTTAATTTTTCATCTGAATCAAAACAGCTAGTAGAAGAAATAAAAGAGCGTATTGAAAAATTAAGACAAATAGGCATTAATGAAATGGCTTTAAAATCTCTTTTCCTTAGTAAGCCTAAATTAAGTAGAATTGTAATTACTAAAGATTTCAGGATTATTCTACCTGACTATAACAATAGAGAGATAATTATGTATCCTCTACCAAAAGCTATATTCTTTCTATTCTTAAGGCATCCAGAAGGTATTCTATTCAAACAATTACCTGATTTTAAGATTGAACTAAAGCATATCTACTCAAATCTTTCTTCTAGAGCAGAATTGAAGGATATAAATGAGAGTATCAATAATGTAACTGACCCTTCCAAAAATGCCATCAATGAGAAGTGCTCACGCATTAGAGAGGCTTTTATTAAAGAATTTGATGAATCATTGGCACAACACTACTTTATCACTGGTGAGAGAGCTGAGCCCAAGAGAATAAGCATAGACAGGGAATTAGTTACTTTTGAATCTGATATCTAAAAGTAAATTCTACAAGCCTTGCAGTAATTCTTTCCTTCCTTATTATTTACTTTCCTTTGTATATTAATAATTTAAGAAGAATAGGTTATAATCCCTTTTCTTCTTTTCCCTTATTATTTGGTACTAAACTAATAAGATTAGCCCACACCAGATATGAATTTGCAACTATTTATCAAACTAAAAGTGTGATCTTGATTTTTATACAAAAAAATAATTACTTTTGTAATTGAATCATAAAATCAATTTTAATGAAATAGATAGTTTAACAGATACATATTAAAAGCAGTATTTACTTTTTACAGGTAGTCTCAGAAATTTCGCCAAAATTATATTACAACTACAACAAGTAAATAAGTGAATGCTCGCACCAATGGTGTGGGCTTCCTTATTTTGTAGTTGTGGGTGTTTGGCGACACCTCTGAGACAATTTAGGTGGAGTACCACACCTTTTTTATACCTTATAATCAACTAAAAACAAATTAAAAAAATCATGGAAACATTAAGTATTTTATTATCAAGTTCTGGAGGTGCTGGAGAAACCCTATTTGTTGGTGCAATCATTGGGCTAATGACATGGGGATGGATGGCATTAAGAGGTAAAGCCTCTGAGAATGAACAAGAAAAACAAGACTTTGCAAATTTGAAGTTTTTAAAAGAAGACATTGTTAATAAAGGAGGTTTGTCAGTAGTTAAAAAAGAATTATGTGATTACTTCAAAGAGACTTACAATGGTGAGATTAAAATCAATGAAGATAAATGTATTGGAATTCAAAATGATAATTATCAAGCATCAATTGTACTTACTGGAGACAAATATGAGTCATTATATATTAGATTTTTAAATTTAAAAAGTGGCAAGTATGTTCAATGGGTTTTTGAATATACAAAACCTCAGACTGAAATGATTAACTTGATTGATAAAGGAATAAAAGAAAACTCTCTTCACTTAAGCTAATTCATGAAATGGAAAATATAGGAATAATATCAGGTATTGTGGCATTAATTCTCATTATTATATTTATTGCTTACTCAAAAAAGGTCATTAAGGTGGAAGAAGAGCATAAAAAAACTGGTAAACCAATACCAGAAATTAAACCTGATAGCTTATCTAATAAAGTATCAACTTTGCTTTTTTTTATTTTAATTATAGCAGTAGTATTGTCAATGATCTTTCTAGGTACTGGTGGAAGTCCTGATTGGCTTGAAAACCCAAAAGGATTTGCAGAATAAAACAACTATATATCTGATTATAAATGATTAAATTCAAAGTATATGAGCAACAAAAAATCACATGACATTATAATAATGTCTTTACTTTCATTCTTTTTCTTAATTTCTTTTGGAAATTGCTTCTCTCAGTCCTCCACTAATGCTAATAGAGGGGAAACATATTATAAGCAAAAAGGCTATCAAACATTTTCATCATTCAAATTTGCTATTAAAACTCCTGTTAAATTAGCAGATATATCTTCTCAAACAAAACATGATTTCAGTTTAGAGTTTGGAGGTATACAGAAACAGAATAATAACCAAATGTTGGCAGTATATCAGCTTATAATTAATAGATTTCCTGCTGGATATAAAGGGCTTTCTAAAAAAGAAAAGAATTCATTTAGAGAGCAAATGATTAGAAAACATATTGGACAAAACAAAGCTAAAAAGATCAAATTTGGTCAAGATGAATTAGATGGCTTTCTCATCCAATATACTCAAAAAGGATATAATGCAAAAGGAATTATATTTATCAAAAATGATTGTACTTATGGCTTAACTCTTATCTCAAATGATAAACTAGACCAAAGATTTAATCAATTAACAAATAGCATTCATTTCTTTTAGAATGTCCAATATATAAAAGGATTAACATCAATTCTAAACAATAATTTAAATAATATAACTCCACCTTTAAGATCGTTTAGGTGGAGTACCACACCTTTCTTTGTAACTATTAGTATTCAAATAAAAAAAATAAATTATGACAGAAGGATTATTAATATTAGCACTCCTTATCATTGGTTTTCTATATGTAGTAATGAAATCAAACCAAGAAAAAATTGAAAGCCAAAATACAACTATTAGAAAGCTCAAAGGAGAAGAAAATGAAAATGATAAGTTAATAGATCAATGTTACATTGAGAATAGTCACTTCCGATTCATTTTAGGGGAAGTAAAAGAAGATGAGATTTATAAAGATGAGTCTTATGATATTCAAATAAGTGAAGCATATGATAGATTTAATATGAAGTATGGTTATAATTTTAGTGACCCATTTAAAGACTTTCCTTTATGTAATTATTAAGTCATTAAACCAATTGAATTATTTACAAAATAAAGATGATAAAAATGAACATATTATTTCCTCTTACTCATGGAATACAAAAAACTGGTTTACCCTTAATTGTCATTGAAATCAATCAACAAAATCTATGCTTCTTACTTGATACAGGTTCAAATAAAAACCTAATTGACCAAAGAGTTTATGAATTCTTTAAAGAACAGGTTGAAACTGTTGGGAGTAGTACTATTTTGGGTTTAGAAGGCAATAAGCTAGACACACCTATAATCAACCTTAGTTTTAATTTTGAGAACCACTCCTACTCAACAAACTTCAATGTAATTGACTCTTCTAGTGCATTTGGAGCTATTGAGAAGGAGTCAGATATACAAATTCATGGTATACTTGGGAATGAATTCTTTATTGAAAATGAATGGGTACTTGACTTTGAGAAGCTTATGGTTTATTCAGGGAAATAGAATTAATACTTAATATTTTCAATGGAAAAGAAATCGATACTAACATCTTTTTTATTAATAACAATATTAGTGTTTATGTCTGGTGGAGTTATTACTAAAAAACAAGACAGACAAGTTTTTGGAAGTGCCATAGACAGTTATAATGGTGTAAATGTTTATTATAATGGTAATAGCAAACATATAAAAGGAAGAAATCTTTCTAATGATGGTTATAATTTTGGACTAAAATATGAATGTATTGAGTTTGTAAAGCGTTATTATTATTTACACTTCAATCATAAAATGCCTTTTACTTCTGGGAATGCTAAAGATTTTTACAATATAAATCTTAAAGATGGTCAGAGAAATATACAAAGGGATTTAATTCAATATAGTAATCCAAGTAAGACAAAGCCAGAAGTAGATGACTTGATTATATTCCCAAGTAATAAATTCAATCATTTTGGTCATGTTGCTATCATCTCAAAAGTTACAAATAATGGAATAGAAGTAGTTCAACAGAATATGGGTTTTAGTTCAAGAGCTACATTTGCATTAGTAAATACGAATAATGAGTGGAAGGTAACTGGAAATCCTTTTGGTTGGGTGGATGTAAAATGTTTAGGCTGGTTAAGGAAAGATTAAGAACTACTTATGAAACACAGGTTCACAGCTTCATTTTTGAGAAGCTTGAAGAAGGATGGATTACCTATCCTAAAAATCAATTTGCTTACAACCTTAAGCTTTAATGTTCTAATTGATACAAGTATTCAACACAATTTGATAGAGTCTAATTTCATATATTTTCAGGTGAATGAAGATTATGACACTTATTTTGAGGATGAAAATTATCAAGGAAATTTCATTCCTAGTGAAGTCAACATATGTCTTTTTAGAGATTACTTTGAGAAACTAGGTACACATGAAATTATTGGAAAGGATGGAGTTATACAAACTGTTGATAAACTGAATTTTAATTTTGAGTTTAAAGGTAAAAAGTATTCTGAAATTGTATCAGTTGTTGACCTTTATCATGATTATAATACTCGTTATCATATAAAAGAAGGGCTTATTGATGTTGTATTAGGAAATGACTTTCTTGTTAAACATAATTGGATAATAGACTATAAAAACAAGGTTATATCAAGCAATCAGAGTATATTATGATGAAGTATATTAGTACTTTCTTAATTCTATTTCCTTTGATAACTTTTGCTCAGGAAACAACTTATATTGGATTTTCTGTTGGATATGGTGGTAAACCTACTGCATCAGTAACAATGATGGATCATTTGGTAGAGAAATCAAAGTATAAACTTATCAGACACGAGTTATTTACTCATGATAATGCAACTAAATGTTTGGCTGTTATTATTTGTGAGATACTGGAGAAGAAAGGATTTATAAAATTAACTAAAGATGAAAAATATGAAATTAGCTTAGCTTACAAGTCAGATAGAATAATTACATTCTATAGTGGTTGTGCCTATAAAAATGTTACTACTATTAAAGATCTATTGAATGGAAAATATAATAATCAAAAGCTCAGCACTAGAAAATTCGATCATAACAGAGAATTCTATCATAACTTTAGAGAGCAAGCTCAAAAGAGATACATTGATAAGATTAAAGACACTAATATTTAATAGAAAACTGGTAAATGCAGCTTATTAGCAACCATCAATCAATAACTAATAAATTTAAACAAACTAACAATATTATTAATCACTTTAAAATCTCTTGTATCTTATTGATATACAAATTTATTACTAGCAGTATTAGGAGTTTTATAGTAGTAGAATAAGTTTTTTATTTATTTTCCCTATGGTATGACCGATACTATGGGTCGTATGCACGGAGATGCTCAGTTTGCAGGTTCTTCATCTGTTCCCGCTCACGTGGAAATGATGGGATTCATTGGAATGGGTAACAACCCAATGGTAGGTGCCACTGTTCAGGTAGCGGTAGCTATTGAAATGGCAAAATAAACCAACAATAAAGCAGAAGTGTGACTTAAAGTTGTGCTTCTGCTATACAATAACAACAACTCCCCGGTACAAATGTGTATCGGGGAGTTGTTGTTATATCTGCTAATCCTGAATTCAAAAAAGCGAACAAGGGTTTATGTCAGGTTCATTTTGTAAGAGTGACTTTCAACAGCAGGAATGGTCAATCTTATCTGTGCTTAAATTTTCTAATACGCAAGTGACGTAAGCATCCATTTCATCAGCCACGATTTTTGATACACGAACAGCCTCTACAACTGTTTTTGCACCGGTTACCACATCTCCCGAAGCAAACACTCCCTGACGGGTAGTACGTCCATGATCATCAGTAGCCAACAATCCGCGGCCGGTAACATTTAGCCCATCTGTGCTTTTTACCAGGATATTACGGGGTCCCTGCCCTACTGACACAATAATTGAATCGCACTCAAACATATCTTGCGAGCCTTCCACTTCTTCGAAATTCAAGCTTCCATCTTCCTGTTGCTCTACCTGCATCTGTACATATTTCACGCCGGCATCCATTAGTTCCACCGGTTTTTTATAGAATTCAAATTCTACTCCGTCAATTTTGGCATATTCCATCTCTACATGATCGGCTTCTATATGCTCTTCGCCACCGCGGAACATAATCGTTACTCTTCGCACACCATTCCGTAGAACCGTCCGGGCCACATCCATAGCCACGTTGCCTGCCCCTATCACACAAACGCTTTTTCCTAAATCGTACACTTCCGGGTTTTTCAGGTAGTCAATAGCATAATGCACATGACCTAATGACTCTCCTTTAATGGTTAGCCCGTTGGGGCGCCACACACCGGTACCGATAAACACTGCTTTAAAACCATCGCGGAACAAATCATCGATCGTAATCACCGGCCCTATATTGGTATTCGGACGGATACGGACACCCATAGCCACTAATTTCTCCTTGATTTTATCCAGGATACTTTTCGGAAGCCTGAACTCAGGTATGCCATAACGCAATACACCTCCGATTTTATCATGCGCATCGAAAAGTGTAATATCATATCCTTTCGAAGCCAGAATGAAAGCAATGGTTATGCCTGCAGGACCCGATCCAATGATTCCTATTTTTCTATCAGGGTTCTTTATATGGGGAGTACTGACATAGTTCAGGTAATATTCGGAAATATAGTGTTCAACCATACCTACCTGAATTTGATTTCCCTTCTTATTCAACACACAATGACCTTCGCATTGACGTGAATGAGGGCAGATCAACGAACAGACAATGGATAAGGGATTGTTCTCAAAAAGCATCTCACCGGCTTCGTGCATTTTGCCATTCAAAAACAGCTTCATCATTTCAGGTACGGAAGTACTTACCGGACACCCTTTTTTGCAGGAAGGATTTTTACATTGCAGGCAGCGTTTTGCCTCGTTTAAAACAGTTGCACTCATAAAGACGCTATTATGGCATTGAGGTGATTAAGGTGATTGGGGTGATTAGATAAACAGGTGAGCAGGCGATCTGGTTATTGGAAAACCCAGGTTATCATTCCGGTAAATCAGGCTTCTAAAACTAGAACTCATGAACATGAAACACAGAACGCGGAACACAGAACGCTGAACGCACAACACGTCTTTATCCCAACTCGTTCAGGTTTTCCATTTTCTTTTTCTCCAGGAATTCATAGATACCACCCAGGTGCTCACGAATCTTTTTGTTTCCTATTTCATATACTTTGGTCACCAGGCCATCCAAAAACTCACGGTCATGCGACACAATGATAGCAGTTCCGTCATAAGCTTTGATAGCCTCTTTCAGTACTTCTTTTGAAGGAATGTCCAGGTGATTGGTAGGCTCATCCAGTATCAGCAGGCTGACCGGTTCCAGCAACAAACGAATCATTGCCAAACGGCTACGCTCTCCCCCTGAAAGTACTTTCACCTTTTTGTCCGAGGCATCGCCCCCAAACATAAAAGCACCTAAGATATCGCGTAAGCGGGTACGAACATCACCCACGGCAACGTAATCTACCGTTTCAAAAACGGTCAGGTTCTCATCCAACAACGAAGGTTGGTTCTGGGCAAAATAACCGATTTTTGTATTATATCCCAATTTCAGGATACCTGTGTACTCAATTTCATCCAGAATACATTTGATAAGTGTACTTTTTCCTTCACCGTTCTTACCTACAAAAGCCACTTTCTCTCCTCTGTTGATAATCAGCCCTATATGGTCAAGCACCACATGGTCATCGTATGCTTTTGATAAGTTCTCTATTTCCACAGGTATGGCTCCCGAACGGGGTGCCGGCGGGAATTTAAGCTTAAGCTTTGAAGTATCTTCTATATCCACTTCCAGACGCTCCACTTTATTCAGGGCTTTTATGCGCGACTGAACCTGTACGGCTTTGGTGGCTTTACTACGAAAACGATCGATAAAATCCTCCGTATCCTGTATCATCTTTTGTTGGTTCTCAAAAGCACGAACCTGCTGATCGTGCCTTTCCAGGCGGAGTTGCAGGTATTTAGAATAATTCACATCATAATCGTAAATATGTCCCAGTGAAATTTCTATCGTTCTGTTGGTTACTCCATCCATAAAAGCCTTGTCATGCGAAACCAGAAGTATGGCACTCGTGGTATTGGCCAGAAAAGTTTCAAGCCACTGAATGGATTCTATATCCAAATGGTTGGTAGGTTCATCCAGCAACAGGATATCCGGAGTCTGTAGCAATATCTTTGCCAGCTCGATGCGCATACGCCATCCTCCACTGAATTCTGAACATTGTCTGTCGAAATCACTCCTGACAAATCCCAGTCCAAGCAGGTTCTTTTCTATTTCGGCATAAAAATTCCCGCTATTGATGATTTGCATGTGTTCGTAAGAGTTGCTCAGCTTATCTATAATCTGCGCATACTCTTCGCTTTCATAATCCAGTCGCTCTGTAAGTTGCAGAGTCAGATGGTCAATTTCTTCCTGTAGTTTTGTGATATGGTCAAATGCTTTCTCAGTCTCCTGCATCACAGTGGTACCTTCATTGTGAATCATGTGCTGAGGCAGATAGCCGATGGTTAAATCGGGAGAAGCAACGATACTCCCGCGTGTAGGTTGTTCATTCCCGGCTATCAATTTTATAAGTGTAGATTTTCCGGCACCATTTCGACCCACTAAAGCAATCTTATCTTTGGGGTTGATAAGAAATCCTATACTGTCTAATAACCGTCTTCCGTCAAATTCTACTGTAAGTTGTTCAATTGAAATCATTCTTGTTTTTTTGAGCAACATCGTGCTCTTTACCTATTATTTTATATTTGTTGTACTGCTCTCTATTCTTATCAACCAAAGTACAACGTAATTTTGTTAATCCTTCACAGGGTAATTTATGTATTCAAGGTATATTCAGTCAGTCAAACAACGGACGGGCTGTAGGATTGTACAAAAAAACTTCTGTTGTCTTTCGACGACAGAAGTCCTTTATTGTGTTTTCCGAGAAACTGAATTTAGTTTTTTGGAAGTGCTACTTTAACAACCATTGGACGACCATCAAATTCGGCTCCGTTTAATTCAGCAATAGCTTTTTTAGCTGCTTCATCATCAGACATTTCAACAAATGCAAAACCTTTAGATCTGCGTGTTTCACGGTCCATGATAAGTTTGCAAGAATCTACCTGACCATACTCTGCAATTGCTTCCTGAAGGTCGTTTTCTGTAACATTGTAACTTAAGTTACCTACGTAAATGTTCATAAATATATATAATTAATTGTGTTAAAAGAGAAGTAGAGTGACGAAGGTATGACAAATTCTAATCGAAAATAGGAGATGAAAATAAACAAACGAAAGAATACATTTTCTTTTCGGGCACAAAGATACGCATTTTATTTGAGTTATCCAATTTTCTACGCTTATCTGTGTTATTTAGTGTAAAAAAAGCAGTCGATCTACTGATTGATCAATCCGGCTGATGAGGCCAATGATCTGTTATTCCAATTCCAGAGACTTCAATCCAAAAACGTGGAACACTGAATGCTGAATAAAGGCCACTGAATGCTTGATTTCTTAGTTCCCTCAATCCAACCGCTTTCTGATAGGCACTTATTCTAGGTTTGACTATGGTTCAGATATGCTTTAGATATGGTTTGACCATATATACGACATATATATCACGCATATACCATGCATATATCACGCATATACGACATATTTATATAGATATGTTGTATGTATATGGATTAAGTGTGAAATATGCACTTTAGTTGAATTTTATACATGGTTGAACCATAGTTGAAGCATATCTGAACCATAGTTAAACCTAAAACAAATGCCTATTAAGAGGAGTGATTCAAAAGAGAAGCAGGCTATCTCCGGAGATTGCTTTGACTGAAGCTTAATACGAAAACGCTACAATGACATCGTACGTTCTGAGGTTTAAAAAGAGTGCTGTGAGGTTTCGTGCTGTGCGCAGAGTGCTGAAGGATTTGAAGTTATACACTTGCGAAGGTTGCCGGCATGGATGATGGCAGAACAGGGAAACCTCATCCCCGCCCTCTTTCACTTAAGAGAGGAGCGAAAACAGGGGCTATTTCATAGTTTGGAGATTGGAGATGTAAATAGACAAGTGTTTCTTCAACTAAAAGAATGAACAAGGATGATTTAGGAATTCATTTTTTACAAATTAACCAATAGGGAAAGTGACGGTTTAAAGGTTTACGTCAATACTAAAATTATCCGTCAGACACATTCAATTTATGATAAAGAAAAAACTCTTGCTGTAATTTTATTTGAATTATTAATTTATTTGATTAATTTTGACCCGAAATTATATTAGACTTTATTCAGAGTAATTTATCATATAACTGAAAAATAAATACTTACCACTAAGCCGCAAATGGAACATCCCGAGAATCGGGAGAACACTGAGTTACACAAGGTTTAAAAATGCTGATATTCTTTGTTGCTAAAAACAAAAAGAACACGAAGAATAAAACATGAATGTTTTATTTCTCAACTAGTCTGAAAATCATAAATTTAAAACAATAAAAACACGTGTGTTTTTATCTTAGTGACCTTTATTATAAGAAATTTTTAGTGATTCTTAGTGCACTTAGTGTCTTAGTGATTATTCTTATTTCTTTGATTATTAATCAAATAACATTTTATTCGATATAAACGCTATTAACAAAAAAACTTTCTTTAAAAGGAATAGAATAGCCCAAAATACAATTTCATTAATCATTTTACTAACAATTAATTTCAGTATCATTTATGGATTCTTACATTGCAGAAAGAGTTGAAGTAAGTCAGACCTTGTTAATACGCAAGGTGTATGTATGGATGTGCTTAGCATTACTTATCACAGCGGGAACTGCCTATCGGGTATCAAACTCGGAGGAGATATTAAGGCTTATCTTTTCAAGTAAGATGAGCTTCTTTGGGATCATCATTGCCCAGTTCGCTATCGTCTGGTTTCTGTCAGCAAGGATTAAGACACTGACATTCACCACCGCCACCATCCTGTTTGCCCTGTATTCAGTACTTATGGGAGTTACCATGTCGTGCATTTTCCTGGCCTATACACAATCGTCCATTGCTTCCACGTTTTTTATTACAGCAGGCACATTTGCCGTCATGAGCATTTACGGGTTCACCACAAAAAGGGACTTAACCTCGATAGGCGGTTTGCTGATCATGGCTCTGGTGGGATTAATCATAGCTTCGGTTGTCAATTATTTCCTGAAGAGCTCTATGTTCGATCTGATCATATCCTGTATCGGGGTGCTGATCTTTGTCGGATTAACAGCTTATGATACTCAAAAGATCAAGGCATTAATGAATCAGGAGAATACAGAAGAAAACCAGAAAATGGC
>Ga0302204_1000152_pt1 | contig 25052 bp, 28 predicted proteins | sample II_Fen_E1_2_FD_194578 | JGI IMG/M metagenome (GOLD analysis project Ga0302204, IMG submission 194578) | Peat permafrost microbial communities from Stordalen Mire near Abisko, Sweden - II_Fen_E1_1 | ecosystem: Environmental > Terrestrial > Soil > Wetlands > Permafrost | place: Sweden: Abisko...
GTTATTATTTTAAAATCCACAAAATTAACATTTTTCAATTCAAATCGTAAAATCAAAGAACGCTTGTATATTATTATACATCAATAAGATATTAAACTTTTTAAAAATTTAGTGCATCAGCAGTATTCCATTTTTATAAATAGATCAAATGAAACTGCACATGATCACCTGAAAGGTTGCATTCTCTCTAATGCTGCTTCGTTAAAGCTATTCTTGGCTTACTCCTCTTATTGTTTTTGGTTCTGTATTAACCGTAACAATATCGTATAGCGACTGTCTGTCTATTTTATATGCGATGCCTTCAATCCTTTTATCACGGCATTGGTAAATCCTTGTGCTTCCATTTCGTTTAGCCCTTTGATTGTCGTACCTCCTGCCGTCGTAACTTTATCTATTTCTACCTCGGGATGAGTCCCGTTTGCTTCCAGCAGGTCAATCGCACCTCGCACCGTCTGGATAACAACATCTTTAGCTACATTGGGATAAATGCCCATTTCTACACCCCCTTCAGTGGCTGCGCGTACATAACGGAAAGCATAAGCTATTCCGCAGGACGATAGTGACATAAATGCGTTTAATTGCGATTCGGGAACTAAAAAGGTTTTTCCTAATTCTGCAAATATATTCACTATCAATTGTTCTTGTTCTTTCGTTGCGTTGAATGACGCAATAGTGGAAACACTTTGTTGGACGTCAATAGCCGTGTTTGGTATTATTCTGAATATCGTTGCGTCTGTGTTGAAGTATTTGGTTAACGTTTCAAAATCGACTCCGGCGGCTATAGAAACAACGATTTGTTTTTTGTAATCGAATTTATTCTCAAGTTCTTCTGCAATACTCTCAACCAGCCATGGTTTTACGGCCAACAGGATAATGTGAGCATCTTTTATGATTTCCCGGTTCGTGTTACTTACCGTGATCTCCGGTGAAAAAGCTTTTAATGCATCCAGGTTTTTTTGCGAGACATCACTTACCCGGATATTTTTCGATTGAATAAGTTTTCCTTTTGATAGTCCCCGGACAATAGCACCACCCATATTTCCTGCACCAATAATGGCTATTTGTAAATCGGTTGTTTCCATAATTTTGTTGTTTAAATGAACGATAAGCCGTTAATTCTGATTTTGAATGACAAAGATAGAATAAGAAATTATAAACTAAAAATGAATAATTAAGAATTATACAAAATAAATAAATAAATGCACTTATTGCTCACAATTCGGATTAATTATTTCAAAAACTAATACTTAAACCGCTTCTTATCCCCCATGCAAAAACACTCGGCTTATTCACGTCTGTTAGCCGCCATACCGATTGAATGGAGAAAAGATGCAGGATATTGGTAATTCCTACGCCCACCTCCATATATGGCTTTTTGATTGGCTCCATAAAGTCCGGATATTTCAGTATTGACTGATGCGAGTCACTCAACGACCCGTATGCCATTTTAAAGGAAAATATCTCACGGAGGTTTAAATGTTTGATAAGGGGTATTTGATTCATCAACAGGCCGTTTAAAGTCAGCTCACTATGTATGTTCAGGTATTTGTCGGCACCATATTCCATATATTTCATCATGTTATAGGTATACATGCTGTACCCGCCTGAACCGGTTTCTACAGGCATATTCATTCGATAGATCCCGTATCCTCCCACTTCACTTCCTGTAGGAATCTCGAGTAGCGGATATGGCACTTTCCCCAAAATACATCCTGCTTCAGCAACATAATACAGTTCTCCAAAGTCTAAGCGGACATACTGCTTTATTGCTCCCATAATTTTGCCGTATCCTCCCGTCGTATTCCCCACAATATATTCCCCTCCTTCAGCTGTGACCGAAAAAACAGGGTGATTGTTGAGAATATAGATACGCTGTAAATGATGTTCGTAGGTCTTTTCGTCAAATGAAAAACGCGTGTTTAATGTTGCAGAGCGCTGTAGAAACGAAGGTATACTTAACCCGGTGCTCCTCTGCATTGGTAAACTTGAATTTGCATAGATCTGGTTGGCGCGTAGATATAAACTGGATTCGATGTCAGAGTTCCAGTCATTGGAGAATGAAAAATTAAATTCTTTTCGGGGATTTAATCTGTCTGCCGACCAAAGCATTAACAACGTGGTGGATATATCTTCATCTCCGCTGACCAGTGGATTTTCGCGATACATAAAATCATTGTAATTATAATCAATCCGCCTGTAATCATCGGTATAGCTGAGCCCGATAACCCGTTTTTTATCTCCCGGCAGTTTATATTGCCCCATGGCAGAGTATTTAACCGTTTCGTTTTTTGTTCCGTATCCGACGTAACCACCGATTGTGACATTTTTCCAAAGCTTTTCATTCGTCTTGAAGGGTAATGAAAGGCGTAACCCCTCAATATCGGTTAGTCGGGCAAGTTGGAGGATATTCCCAAGGTCGATTTTATCTATCGGAATATAACCGGTTAAGGCGACCGTTGCAATCAATTTGGCTGTACGAAGCAGGGCGGTATTATTCAGATCTTTCAGCTTCTCGTCAAGCGTCGTTTGATCGTAATTGCTTTGGGCAAAACTCCCCACTGGTAATGAATTTATATCACCGGCTGAAAACGTAGCCGTACGCTTTACAAATATCTCAGGCCTTGGATGTAAGCTGTCGGCCAGTAATTCATAATTCATGTTCAACGCCAGGTCTTCGGATTCACGCATCCAATGTTTATGTGGCAATGAAACGAATTTCTCCGAAATACGCAGATTATGAATGAAATTAATGTTGGCCTGATTGGGTAGTTCCGCTTCAATTCTTGTCAAGGCATAAGTGGTCGAGTCAATCCATAGCTTTCCGTTAAAAGCCAGATTCTTCGGATTACGCGTTCGAAAATGAATTTCGTATTGTTTGCCGGTTTCACTCTTCACGCTGTCGGCCAGATAATAATTATAATAGGAATTTCCTACATTGGCGAGAGGGCTAATCATACTTTTCCCGAAAACAATAACGGCATTGTCGTAGAAATTCAATTCAGTACTTAATTGTCCTACCAGTTTCTCCAGTATTTGCTCTCCTACTTCCGGAGAAGAAAAAGTTTTGTTCGAAAGTTGTTTCTTGTCTGTTGAAGTTATCTGGTACTTCTTTTCTGTCATATACAATGGAATCACCAATGAAGAATCGGTGCCGGAAATTTGTCCTTTCTTCAATTGTTCAAAAATCTGCTTGCTGATCGACCGTTGGTTGACTTTGCTCAGCAATACCAGATTCTGTTCGGTGCTCTGTGCTTCAAATCCTGTCTGACGGCTAATATCATTTGTCTTTTTTAGCAATTTCACTTTCTTCAGGATGTCTATTGCCGGATTCGACCCCGGAATTACAAAAACTTCCTGTAGCAACGTGTTCTCTTCTTCCAGAACCACTTGCATCCCTACGCTTTGTCCGGGTTTTATCCTGATCTCTTTGCTTTTATATCCTATTGATGAAAATACAAGGGTGGTTTGTTTGCCGTTTGTCCGGATCAAAAAATAACCGTCTTCATTCGCTTGCGTACTTAGTTGTGTGTTCTTAAATGAAATACTAACTGACGGAATGGGACTCTGATCACTACTGTTCAATACCTGTCCTACAACGACTGTTTCTTGAGCAGTTATCGACTGGGTGAAAAGTAAAAGTAGAATATTTATAAATACGGTCTTATAAATCGAACGTATTAAATATCGAATGGTTAGGTCGTTGTTTCTCTTCATAAATCATGTCTTAATGCCCTTTCCCGGGCATAAAGTGGTCTGTGCAAATCTTGTTTCTGAATCAAATGTCGTTAATAGCATTCCGGTCCCCGCAACAGTGGACTAACATTGAAGGAAACGATATGTCCGCAAAGTTGCTGATAATTACATTAAATATCATGCTGCCTGCTTCATAGCATATTGGCTTTTTATCTTACCGGGAATATCTTGCTCTTATTTCTCTTCAAGTCGTATTTTATAAATTTTTGCCATTTTCATTCCTCTTTTTCCTGTTCTTTTATCCTCCGGTATAGCGGATGGCAGTCCAAAACCGTTTGTCTTAAAAAGTGAACATCAATATGGGTATAAAGCTCGGTCGTTGTAATGGATTCGTGCCCCAGCAATTGCTGTATGGCACGCAAGTGTGCTCCGTTTTCCAGTAAATGGGTCGCGAATGAATGCCGGAATGTATGAGGGCTTACATTTTTTCGAATACCTGCCAATTTAGCTAAGTCTTTTACGATCGTAAAAATCATGGCACGTGTCAGTTTCGATCCTCTCCGGTTTAAAAACAACAGATCTTCCTGTCCTTTTTTTATGCTCATCAGGTTCCTGTCAATTTTCCACAATTCGATTTGTTTCATGGCCTGTGGTGACATTGGTACCAGTCGTTGTTTGCTCCCTTTGCCTTCAACCAGCATATAGCCCTCTTCCATGTAAAGTTTCGACAGTTGAAGCCCGGTCAGCTCTGATACCCGTAACCCCGAACCGTAAAGCACCTCTATAATGGCTTTATTCCGTTGTCCTTCTCTTTTTGAAAGATCAATAGCATTCACTATCGCGTCAATCTCCTGCACCGATAATACTTCGGGCAGTCTCAACCCTGTTTTAGGACTCTCCAGTAATTCGGTCGGATCTTCCGAACGGTGATTTTTATATATTAAAAAATGATAAAAGGATTTTATACTCGATAAAATACGTGCCTGTGATCGCGGATGAATACCTAAGCTGCTTATCTCGATTATAAAATCGCGTAACTGTTCGGCCGTTGCAGTTTCTAATGTCAGGTGAGCATCCGACAGATACCCCGACAATTTTAGTAAATCGCTTTCATAAGCCTCTATCGTATTATCTGATAACGCCTTTTCAAATTTCAAATATAAATGATATTCATCCGGGATGGAAAGCATTGTTTGATTTTCAGTTAGAGTGTTTTGTTACCGGTCAACTTGTTGTTTAATCAGCGTGCAAAGGTATTAAAAAGTTTTTGTTCATACTAAAAAGAATGGACATGAAGCAATTACTTCACACCCTTCATTCACAAAAAAACAATTATTTTCATTCAATTATCTTTTTTGGGCAAATATCCTGATCACCCCGCTGACGCTACGGTTGCTCTTTTATCCTTCGTTTCCAGCCCTTAATCAATGATAACCGTTTTGTCTGCGTTCATAGAAATAACTGTTCCCCGGCCAAAAGAGGATCTGTTGACGCGATTCAATGCACAACAATGCGTTTTTTGAAGCGTATTGCGTTGTTCCCTTTCTGAATAAATATTCTATCTTTGCGGTCGGTTTTTAACCCGATTTTCAGTCCTTATTATCCATCGAATGATATAAAATTTTAAATATGAAATTCAACAAATTTTTTCTTACCCTTTGTCTTTTGGGATTATCCTTGTCTCTTTTCGCCTATGATGCTGTCGGACACAGGATAATTGCCGATATTGCCTATAATAACCTCAGCAGGAATGCCTGTAAGCAGGTGGATAAAGTCCTTGGTAAACGTGGTATAGTCTACGAATCTACCTGGGCTGATGAAGTACGCAGCGATACCGGATATACCTATAGTTATCAATGGCACTTTCAGGATCTGGACGATAATATGACTCCTGCCGATCTGAAGAAACTATGGGATAACCCCACTGCCGAAGGTAAACATTTGTTTTTTGCCATCGATTCAATAATTACACGCTTGAAAAAAGACAAGAATGATGCCGAAGCGTTGAAATTCCTTGTTCATTTCGTCGGTGATTTACACCAACCGTTGCATTTGGGACGTAAAGACGATAAAGGGGGAAATAAAGTTGACTTCAACTGGTTCGGACGGAAGACCAATCTTCATGCCGTGTGGGATGGTTCTCTGATCGAGAATCAGCGGATGTCGTATTCCGAATTCAGTCGTTTTCTGCAGGATAAGTTCGAACCCCGGAAGGCTGAATATAAAAAATTCACGCTACTGCAATCTGTCGAAGCCTCGTATGCGGTGCGCAATTTGATTTATGCCTACGATATGTCCGATACCAACAATTATCACTATGCGTATTATTTTACCGCGAAACTCAATGAAATGCTCTATCGTGGCGGCATCCAACTGGCCAATATCCTGAATGCAATTTATAAATAAACCATTTCCTTTCCCGGCTCCGTCGCTTTTTTGCGATAGGGCCGGTAGATACTATTCCCGTCCTGCTGAATTAAAAGAGATGAAATATGTGATCTCCATAAACAGAGCAATTACAGGTTCCGGATATTGTAGGTATACTGACGTAACATCCATTCCACTTCCTATTCCTTTGGTTTGCAGTCTGCCTAATTCATCATACGTATTTGATACCAATGTTATAACGCTTCCTCCGTTCAGTTGATGAGCCGTAGTCAGGTAAGTTCCTGTTTTATCCGGTATATAGTTTCGTCCCAGTAAGTAAACCTTTAGCTGTATCGGGGTGTATCGCCTTTTTCCTCCGGGCTACTGTTGTAATTTAGCGCACCATTGGATGTCAAGTTGTACATGTCGTAGTAGTTTTCTGTAAGATTCCTACCAATCAACACATTTGAAATATGAAGTCACATTTTTACTCTTTGTATTCATTTTTCTCTTGATTTTCAGCCACAAAAAGAATAATCAGATGAAAACACCTGCTTCTATTGTCTATAATTAATTTTGTTCTATTGATAATCAACTTCTTATTTGACTATCAACACATCTGACACATTACCGGTTCATCTCTTTTTCAACTTCATTCCCTCAAACAATAATGTTTTTCTATTCAACTTCAAACTGTCCTGCAATGGTTTGTAGTGGAATATATTGTAATTGACAAATACAGGGAAAGCAATATGATATACATTATTATTCGAGTTTTTTACATTATATTTTTTGCTTTGTATGGTATCTTGCAAAGGGATAGGGATTATACCTGTGTTATCTCTAAGTGCGATATGTCCTGTCAAATAAAAGTCTTTGGCAATAATTCCTTTATCCAAAACTAAACTATCAGTATTCAGTGGGTAATCTATATCATTTACATTCAACGTCCATTTTACAGAAGTATCTAATTTCAACGGATTATCAAACACAAACAAAAGAAATGAATTATTGTTGCTTTTCGTTTCCGTTACTACAACAGGGATATTGCGAATGTCCTGTATAAAACTGTTTACTATTATTCGCTTGTTATTTTTGTCTGCTTTCCAAAGTCCTGTCGAAACTTTTCCGTGCAAACCTCCCCGAAAATTATATTTAAATGTACTGTCGCTGTTTAATTCAACGTAAAATGTAACAGGAATAATCTTAGGATATTTTCCTCGTTGAATAAGTGTATATTTACCTGCTACATTTCGTTGAGACTGACACGAAAAAAACAACGAAATCCCTAAAAATAATAGGATTGATTTTATTAAACACTTCATATTATTTATAATTTTCAGGTCGATAAATATAAATTCCTGTATTCGGGTTTTTTATGCCATATAGCCATTTAGGAGTAATGCCAAATACTGTACGAGGGGAGCTTGCATCGGAAGAAGGAACCACTCCATTTGTAATTGAGTATTCCGTTGCATACGCTTGTATCTCTAATCCCAATGGGTTTTGCATTAACGTATTATTGCTTCCTAATGGATTAAATTTTATTAGTCCATTATCATATTGAATTGCGTGAGTTGTTTCGTGAGCTCTGTTCCCCGTCGTCCCGTAATTATTAACAACGACAGTTCCATCACTCATCGATGATAAGGTCGCCGTCGTTCCCGCTTCCACCGTATTAAATGTGTAGGACGTTTTAGAATTGCCTAATTGTGTTATACCTTTATCTAAATTGGATAATTGTCCTCTTTGGGTTTGCACATCTTCTAATTTACCTTGTTGCTTCGCTATTTGTTGGTCTCTCTTTTCTGCACTCAATTTTGTATTATTTCCTATTTTGTCAATTTGCGCTTTTATCTTTTGTTCTTGTTTTGCCAAAGATTTATCACGACTAGTAATTTGTTGTTGTAATTGTTTAGCAATTTCTTCGTCTTTCTTTTCTTTCCACTCTCTACCGTCAGGATCTATGCGGTTTACGGGATTGTTCGCACAGTACACATAAGGGCTTATACTATAATACTTCTCACATAACGGATCCACACTCTGAAACCTCCCCATAGCCGCATAATACCCCCTTGCCCCATAGTCATACGTATCATACCCGTGCATTTCCACAAACTCCTTGCCGTTGTACTTACGCTCTTGCAGACCGGTACTGTCGCTCGCAATTGAAGCCCATGGCAAACCGCTGGGATAATACTGCGTATATTGTACCGTCTTTTTTGTATTTGCCAGCCATACTTCCCGGTTATTCCCCAAATGATCACGCCGGTAATAGTAATAATTGGGAGTTGTGGCTGTGATATTTTGTGCATACCCTTCGGCATTATATACCCGTTGTAAGGTCGTTAATGCCGGGTTACCCTTCAGCGTATTATACTCTTTATTGTCAATATAAGCGGTACCATTTTGATTGATCGTATTAATCGTATAAGTCTGGTTGATGACTTGTCCCGTAATAAGCGGTACTGCCAGATTAGTTACCCGTGTAAAATACTCCGTTCCCAACTTTCGCCCGTCGGCTGCATAGCGGTGTTTTCTGTCTGTAAAGTTTGACAACGCATCAATGTCCATTCCATTTGGATCTATGTACTCGACTGGATTCCCCGCACAGTAAGAGCCTATTATCAAAAAGCGATAAAAGCCACAACAAGACGTTTGAAAACAAACACAAACTTGCTGTGTTTTTTTTTGCTTTTTGGGCGATTAATCTTGTTATTTCTTGCTATATGCAAGGCAGAGCATTACTTCTAGCTTTGGCGAAGTGAAAGACACTCTACGAGACATCTCACTAACTTTAATCGTTCAATAATCATATCCAGTACGACAAGTATTATTAATTGACCGAACGTTCAATTTTTATTTTTTTTCTATTGTATTTGTCATAGAATCGTAACTTTTTATCTTTAATAGAAACTTTAGTCTCGTTAAATATTTTGTAATCAAACAGACTATCATTAAAATAAATATCAATTGTTATATGCTCATGTTGTTTAGAATTTAATATAATTTTCTCTGTTTTAATTGGGTTTCTTTCATTTAAATGGACAGTATTTTTAATTAAATATGGAACTCTCCAAATATCAAAACAAATATCATTAATTGATTGAGCTGGTATAAATATATATGAACCTCTAACTGGCTCTTTAGTAATAATTTTATTGCTAGTTAATGGGATACATTCATAATCATTTTCCTTTTGTCCAATGACTTTTACTTTTACATCAATCTTACATGTGTCAGATTCTGTATATTCCCTTTTGATTTTTAATGGAACTAATATTTCTTTAATTTCGCTATTTAACACTATGCAATTATTACTTCTTCTAAACCATTTTCCCGATGAATATTCTGAGTATAAACCATAATATCTGAATGTTGAATCTTTAAATAATTCAATTTTGTAAGGATTTTGAGGTTCGGAGTACACGCCAATAATTGTTTGGAGTGTCGAATTGCAAGAAAATACAAGAAATAATGTTAATCCAAAACTAAGATATTTGATATTTTTCATTGTGAATTTTTTTATTTTTTATTTAAAATTCTTAACACACTTTTGTAATTATAAGCAGGTCCCATCATGAACTTTGCATAAATAAATTCATTATTAACTTGTATTCCAAGAACCCATTTTTCAGTTATAGCCTTAATGCTATTTGCAGAACCTAGATATGAATCTGGTAATTGCCCACTAAATGAAAACTGTCTGCCATATGCACGAATCTCTCCATTCAAATAATTATCTCTATTATAAGTTCCATTTTTAAATAAGTCATATCCGTGAGATGATTCATGAACTGCATTGGAAATACTTACCACATTCATTGTAATTACACCATCTTTCATTTCTGTACCACCGACATTTCCTTCAATTTGATTGAAAGTAAATTCTTGCTTGTTATTTGTATCTCCCATTTCAGATATTTCACTAACTGTACTATTTAAATTTGATATGTCAGCTTTAGTTTCTGAAATTTGAGAATTCATATTGTCGATTTTTTTCTGATTAGGATTTTCATTAGCCTTCAATTTTGCTAATTGTTTTTCTTGACTCTCTAAAGTTTTTGTTTTTGAACTTATCTTTTTATTTGCAGCCGTTATAACTATTTTTGCATATGCTTCATCTTCTTTTTGATTCTTCCATTTCATTCCATCTGGATCAGTTCTATTTACAGGATTACCTCCACAGTACGCATATGGGCTAATCCAATAATACTTTTCACATAAAGGATCCACAGTCTGAAACCTCCCCATAGCTGCATAATACCCCCTTGCCCCATAATCATACGTATCATATCCATGCATTTCCACAAACTCCTTGCCGTTATACTTACGTTCTTGCAAACCGGTGCTGTCGCTGGCAATTGAAGCCCACGGCAAACCGCTGGGATAATACTGCGTATATTGTACCGTCTTTTTTGTATTTGCAAGCCATACCTCCCGGTTATTCCCCAAATGATCATGATAGAGTGTTACAAACTGTTCTTATTTCCAGCACAAGTTATACTTCGTTAAACATGCTATCACCTATTGCATTTTTTCAACATAATTGGATGACGAGAAGCTAGGATTATTTTTTATGTTCTGTTTTATTATAATATTTCATATACATATCAAAATCATCTTTAGAACGTGTCACTTTTTGGTATTCAATATATTTCTTTTCCTTCAATTCGGGATTCTGAGGATTATTTAAATTATCTTCACAAGCCTTTATATAATCGGGATGATTCCCAAATCGAATTCTTTCTATTGGTAAATTAGGTAATATCAGAAATATTATTCCTAAAATACTTATTATTCCTATTCGTCTAAATATAAAAGAGTTGTTTTCGTATCCAAATTTAATATTTCTAAACAAAGATATTACCAGAATAATTACTAATAATACTAGTCCAACTATTAAGTTTTGATTAGACCCAGGCCAACTATTCAGTTTAAATAGAATCCCTAAGCAAATAGCAGAAAAGGATAAACCTACTCCTATCGCATAAATTATTCTCATTGAAGTCATCGCTTTATATGCGTTCTTTATAAATATCTTTCGCATAGGTATTTGATTTAGAAACGCAAAACCAAAAGGGAAATAAATCAAAGATAGTAGTATCATAGTGATTGAAGCAAGAGAACTTCCTCCAAACATTAATGATAACTTCATTGCTATAGCTATCAGCGTTATAATTGCCAAAATGAGTTCAAGTTTTTTCATACTTTGCTGTATTTATCAATATTTAGTTCTAAAATGGATGTGCCTATAAAACATTTTTTTATGTTTGACATACCCTATTTGGTATTTTGAATTGTAAAGGTAAATAAAGCCTTTTGTTTAATAAATTTTTATCGCATTTTCTGCAACGACTTTAACATGGTTGATTTTAAAGTAGATTTGATCCGGAGATTGAAAAATTCTTTAGTTTTCTCCATTCGTGCATTTAATTATACACTTAATATCAGGTTCTACTAGATTCAAAAGTTCTCCCTATCATTTCAAAACGATATGATATATTATTATTATTTAAAATGTCAAGATATTTGATTAATCTATCTTGATCATCTAAAGATTTACTCAGAAAAAGCACTTCATACTTTTGTTTTTTTGTTGTGATTGTTAATGTACTAACCCCTGAATTCCATGTTAAACCGCCTGCCATAACATGAGTACTACCTTGGCTCCCAAAATAAATTAATTTACAATGTGTTATTTCAGAAAAACAAAGTTTAACAAACTCTCCTTGTTGAGTTATAAAACTAATATAATTATCATTTAATTCAAACTCTCCTATACTCTTACTTCCTATAAGAAATATTGGAGTTAGAAAAAAAATACAAGTGGCAAAAAAAATTATTTTGGCAATGAAATTATTTGTTTGAATTACTATTTCTGTGGATATAGCAAATAAGATTAATATAAAAATAAATATTCTTAATCTATATTTATTGCGTTTTTCTGATAAAATATCGAATTTCATTTTTTCTCTTTATTTAATCCTTTTGTGGTTTCTTTTGCTGCTGAATATACTGTAATTGATTTAGATAATTCATCTGTCGCTGGCAATTGAAGCCCATGGCAAGCCGCTGGGATAATACTGCGTATATTGAACCGTCTTTTTTGTATTTGCCAGCCATACCTCCCGATTATTCCCCAAATGATCACGCCGGTAATAGTAATAATTGGGAGTTGTGGCTGTGATATTTTGTGCATACCCTTCGGCATTATATACCCACTGCAAGGTTGTTAATGCCGGGTTACCCTTCAGCGTATTATACTCTTTATTATCAATATAAGCCGTGCCGTTTTAGTTAATCGTATTAATCGTATAGCTCTGATTGATGACCTGTCCCGTAATAAGCGGCACTGCCAGATTAGTTACCCGTGTAAAATACTCCGTTCCCAACTTCCGCCCGTCGGCTGCATAGCGGTTAATGATCTGGTTCCCGTACCGAAACTGAATAGTATCCGGCAAATTTAATATAAGTAATGGGAACATAATAATGTCGTATTTATTTAGACTATTAATCTGTTTGTGTATTTTGTGACATCAATTGCCGTCCCATTTATGGGACGGATTAAATTAATCTCATCAACAAGGCTTTAGCCGAACTTTAAATACTATTTGGCTAAAGCCAATTCTTACTTATGCATTCTTAACCGTCCCATAAATGGGACGGCAATTAATTTTAGAAATGCGACATTTTATTATTTGCATTACTTACTTGCAATTGTATTGACAATTTTTTGTTTATTATTCATTCTGACTATGTTTTCGTTTTAATTATCTGAAATATAAATTTTCACATTATCTATATCATTTGCTTATAGATTAGACAATCATCCTCATATAATCATTCTACCTGCATAATCAATTTAACTATACCGCCGGGACTAGTTCTCCATATACTTCCGAATATATTAGCTCTAAACTACGCTAAACGAAGTTATAATCTACCCCTCGTTGCATTACGAATTGTATCGTGTAGTATTCCTAAATTACAATCAAATTATCAATACATTTTAGCTCTCGCATATCTGCTTCCACCCGATACAATCGCGCGTGAATAGGGGCATACGGTGATATTGAGTAATATTTTTCAGCGCGTGTATCCACTGTAGCAAAACAATTCATTGATATTTATCGACGCAAATTACCAAATAATTACCCAATAGATTATTATCTTTTCCCTTTCATTGATGCAAACTCCTTTCGAATAACCGTTTTTCCACCTATTAGGCATATATTTGTTGGATTTTAATCCCTTCCAATACAAACCGGCTTTACTATCCAAAATATAAATTACAAAATCATTAGATAAACCAGAAGTGTTTACATTAGAATAAATATTCTCACTATTTATACCAATACTTCCAAATTCTTCTTTCTCAAAGAATGGTATAGGATAGTAATTGGTATTATTCTTAAATATTTTTTTATAATATATTTTTTTTGAATCATCCCAATAAATTGCAGATTCAGTTTTAATTGTAACAAGCGAGGTATCTGATGAAACATAATTCTGCTTAGACTTTTTTGCTAAATAATTCTGCAATTTAACTATGTTTTTTGATTCAAAATTATAGCTCATATAATAAATACATTGGCTGGTAGTATCAATATTTACGACAGTCGAATATATTCCAGAAAGAGTATCTGGAAAGAAATCTATCATGTATGAAGGGAACAGTTTTAATTCATTTTGGTATTTTGACGTTGCTCTATTTTTACATTTACTACATGAAATAAGACTCAAATATAAACACAAACACAAGATACTTTTAATTTTCATATTTTATCATTTTAGTTCCCCTGTTCGCCGTAGTATATATCGCCCGAAGTTCGACGAAGCGTCCCGCTTTGCCGAATTTTGCATACTAAACTATACACTACGGAGAACAGGGCTTTTTTTATCTGTCTTTATAAACTTTGATTTTTTTTAATTGACTCTATTTGCAATTACACTTTGTGCCACCATAATCAAAATAGTCTAAAGGTCTTTGAATACTTGGATACGATTCAAGAAAAACGATACAAATACTGTCACCAACTTGGCTTTCATCGTCGGTCAAAGCCGGCCATTTATATGTTTCTCCTTTATATTCAAATTTATACATTAAACTTGGGGTAGTACTACGAGACGTTAATCGAACACCCGTTATTATGCCTTTCTTACAAATACCATAATGTTTTAGAAGTTGAACTTCAATAATACTGCGCGCTAGAACATAAACTATAAACATAATGCTTATGATGAATAAAATTTTCCCTCTTGTCTTCTTCATGAACTTATTTTATTAATGGTTTTGTTTTTTCTTTTGTTCATCTACAACAGCATTGGCAGTTTCAGTTGTAGCAGTTTTTACAGCCTCTTTAGGCAATTCTTTGACTTGTTTTGCTACATTAGTTACCCCCGTTCGCCGTAGTATGTACCGCCCGAAGTTCGGCGAAGCGTCCCGCTTCGTCGCAGTTAAAAGGAAAGCTCCTGCTTTCCAAATTTCCATGTTGCCGCCCGATTGCATCGTTTGGCAAGTGCTTTAAATCAATACGATGTCCAATAACCTTTTTTCTCCGGCATAATCAATAGCACTACTATATACATAGTGTTCGGGGCTAAAAACAAGACCTTCTTCAACTGGATTGTTGTGAATCTAATTCAACTTCTCGTCGATTACTTTATTGTTCCCCGGTACTCATACTCTTGAATCGATTCCGATTAAGGCTGTAAATGTAATTTATTCTTTCGGGTTTATAAAGTATAAAACACATTTTATCACTTTTGTTTTCTTAATATCTAAAACTATTTTACTTCTTGATTGTATTGAATGTAGAAAGCGAAGCTCTCCTTTTAGCTGCGACGAAGCGTCCCGCTTTGCCGAATTTTGCACACTAAACTATACACTACGGAGAATAGGGCTTTTTTTATCTGTCTTTATAAACTTTGATTTATTTTAATTGACTCTATTTGCAATTACACTTTGTGTCACCATAATTAAAGAAAGTAATTGGTCTTCGAATACTTGGGTATGGCTCAAGAAAAACAATGCAAATGCTGTCTCCTACTTGTTTCTCATCATCTGTCAAAGATGGACCTTCATATATTTCTCCTTTATATTCAAACCGGTACATTAAATCTGGTGTAGTATGAGGAGAGGTTAATCGTAGATTTGTTATTATCCCTTTTTTACAGATACCATAATGTTTTAAAAGTTGAACTTCAACAAAAGCACGTATAAGAACATAAAATGTGAATATGATGCAAATAATAAAAATAATCTTTCCTCTTGTGATTTTTTCTCTTGTCTTTTTCATAAACGTATGAATTTATTGGTTTTGGTTTTTTGCTATTTTTTTTGTTTCAGCGCCAGTAGCTTCACTTACAGTTTTCTTTGCAACTTCTTTAGGCAATTCTTTGACATGTTTTGCTACATTAGTTACCCCTGTATTGAATGTAGAAAGCGAAGCTCTCCTTTTAGTTGCGACGAAGCGTCCCGCTTTGCCGAACTTTGCACACTAAACTATATACTACAGAGAACAGGGGAATCGTTGTTGCTAATCTGTATTGTGCTCTTTGCGTGCAATCAGTATCTTACCCGAAGAGTCGTAATGATTATATGTTATATCATATCCCCCCAAATGATTGGATGCACGACTCTGCACCACCTGTCCGTATTTATCATAATACAAAGCCATAGTCAGGTAAGTTCCTGTTTTATCCAGTATATACGTTCGTGTTCCGGTAAGTAAACCTTTGGCTGATTAGTAGCATTATCAATATATTACCTTTATTACTTTCCTTTGTTACAGTTACAAATTGCTCTTATTTCCGGCACAGGTTACGCTTTGCTAAACGTTCTATCCACAATTCCAAGCCACTGATATTATTAAGGAAGAGGCGTATCCGGAAGGTCAGACAACACCAAATGTATTATACTGTGCCTATATTACCTTATAGAATGCCGGATTGAGAACCACGATATTCTATTATATTAAAAGAATCATTAAAGCATTTGTTTTTTATTTCATTTAAGAGAATTTTATCAGTACTCAATAAATCAATGGTTAAATGATCCGTGATTTTTATTATAAATGGAAGATTTTCATGTGATATATCTAAATTTTTATAAGACAAAATATACGGATACGAAACAATATCATTGGTTATGTCAAAAAGATCATTCTTCTTGCAAATTAGATAACCCTTAAATGTATTTTGAATATTGTTTCGCTTGAATAATGTACGAAGTGATGGAAGATTATTTTCTTCGTAGATAAACCATTTCATATCTTTGTCATCATGATTTATAATAAAATTATTTCCACTATCTAACGCTATTATTGCATTCTTAAGAAATAATTCAAGTAACTCCAACGATTGAATCAGGCTGTTAGCTTTGGATTTTATTGAAAATGAAAGAGCATTCCAACCATTATTTGGTATGAAATCATCATCTAAAAATTCAATATAGTGTTCTCTGTTATATGGAAGAACTTTTCTTTTAAAATCTATAAACTTAACCATAGCGTATTGTCTAAATTAAAATTATACTAAATATTCTTCAATAAATCGATATAATTACAAATTATTGAACATCAAGTAGAAAATGTTTCCTATAGTGCTAATAATGGTGTGGCAGCACCATCTGTTATAATAATGAGAATTACACCTCCAACTACTATTCCAGCTCCGACCCAAAAGTTTTTATTAATATTTGGATTTATCATTGGGTAAACATTAGTATGTTTCCCATCAGGGTGTTCTCAATCCCAATGTGGTCGATGACTTCCTTTATGATCTGTAGGTATTCAAACATCACTATCTGCAGATTCCCACCCAAATCCATTCGGATTCTTAACTTTCTTTATCTCCTTTTTTAGGAGATTTGTATTCTGGATGTTTCGGTGGATTCTTTTTTCATGTCTCCCAAATCTGAGCCTTTTCCTCCTTTATCGGCTTTTCCTGATATGATTCCAAAGATCCATTTATTACCTTTTCTAGATTCTGAAAATTCAGAAGAATAATTATCCTTATCTTTTAAATTTTGAAAATAACTATCCGGATCTTCAAGCGTTTTTTGAATATCAATATTATAAAGGTTAAATATATTGTCTTTGTAAATTGCTGTTTTATAGGGTCGAATATCCTTGTTGTTATCTCTAGAATTCAAAAAAGACATACCATCTGGATCAGTTCTATTTACAGGATTTCCAAGACAATAAGCATAAGGACTCACACTGTAATATAACTCCGCCAGTGGATCTACACTCTGAAACCTCACCATAGCTGCATAATACCCTCTTGCCCCATAATCATACGTATCATACCCGTGCATTTCCACAAACTCCTTGCCGTTATATTTACGCTCTTGCAAACTGGTGCTGTCGCTGGCAATTGAAGCCCACGGCAAACCGCTGGGATAATACTGCGTATATTGTACCGTCTTTTTTGTATTTGCCAGCCATACCTCCCGGTTATTCCCCAAATGATCACGACGGTAATAGTAATAATTGGGAGTTGTGGCTGTGATATTTTGGGTATACCCTTCAGCATTATATACCCGTTGTAAGGTCGTTAATGCCGGGTTACCCTTCAGCGTATTATACTCTTTATTATCAACATAAGCGGTGCCGTTTTGGTTAATCGTATTAATCGTATAAGTCTGGTTGATGACCTGTCCTGTAATAAGCGGCACTGCCAGATTAGTTACCCGTGTAAAATACTCCGTTCCCAACTTCCGCCCGTCGGCTGTATAGCAGTTAATGATCTGATTTTAGACTAAAAATTGAATTGTTTTCTTTGACAAACAACATATACCAAACTATATACGTTGGCGAACTGAAAATTCATTGTTCATTTACTCTTTCCCAACAAGAAATACATAATGACACACCTGCATTTCCAATTTTTTTTAAATCAGTTGATGTAAATTCTAAATTACATTGATCTTGATATTCGTACAAGACCCATATTGATATATCGTCATCAGTTATATTAATATTCTTCAGTTGGGAGCTTTTACCTTCTATTATAGAAAGGAAATAATCTATGAAATTTAATCCCAACTCATTGTCATCCTTGACTATTTCTAAGCCCCAACCGGCTTCAGGATAATTTGATTTTATCCCTAATATTGAATTAACAGCTTCAATTTGGTTTATATCACTGATAGGAATTCTTAAACTATAATAGTACATGTGCTTGTCTCTTTATGTTATGAATGATTCTTTCGGCTTTCCTGTGAAACGAATAAAATACGATCTATTTCTCCTTTTCAACTCGTATTTCCTCCTCATCTTTTATTATAAAAAGTCCCTTCTCCTGTTTAAAATAAGTCTGTTTGAAATGTCCATCGTTTGTTAGCTCATATTCTTCTTTTGTCTCTAATTCTGGCCAGGGTTCACGACTTTGAGGAGATAGTGTTAAATCTTTCAGTTTCCTGATTTTAATGATTAAATTCGAATCAACTCTACAATATTGATTATAATCATCAATCTTTTGACCGGCAAGACTTAATGTATCTATTAGATATCCGGACAAACCATGCACATTTAGTTTTAAAAAATAATCTCCTGTTAAACGATTAATTTGTATAATTACTAATAAAACGTAATTTTTATAATTCTTCTTATACACGCTTTGGTAGTAAAAGTTTTTTATTCGTCGGGTACTTGTCCTTTATGTATTTATATTTATTGGTTGGAATTATAGGGCATAAAGGATTAGGTGCAAGCACTGTTTTTCCTTTTACCTCTTTGACGATTTTGTCACTGTATTTTCCTAAATCATTTAACCTGCTAATTTCAAGAGGGAATTTTAGTATTACAAACTTGCTTGTAAATTTTGTAAAACTAATATCTAAATTCTGGTTATTCTCTTTTTTATAACTTTGTGATAAACAATTTAAAGAAATAATTAAACCGAATATTATTGCAGTTGCTTTCATGATTTTTATTTTTACGAACTTGAACAACAGTATATGTGTATTTTTGGCTATATGAAGGTTTCCCTGAAAGCGATTTGTTATTACCAACATTAAATGAATTATTCGTTCCCTCTTTAGGATGTCTTGTTGCAGGATCAAAATAACCAACAGATGTAACACTATTGCTCTTCAAATCGGTAGTTACTGAAGACACGGCTACCCAATGGACGCTGTATTTATGAATCTCCTTGCACCTGTAAAATCAATTCTCTGTAACAACATTCTCCAACTTATCGTGTCAAAGCTCACAAAACAGAAGCTATCCACCATATTACATTTTTTCAGCACACCTGAACAACAACCGGATCGTTTTTTGGGATATCCGTTTCGTTTCCGCTTGTATGCTTTTAAGAATGACAAAACTAGTAAATCTTTCTTTTAATTCCTAAAATAAACAAAAATTTCTTTTAATTCATTTCGTTGACTAATCTATTGTGTCGTATTTCCGGTACTCGCTCCCCTTTCCTCCGCCTTTCGGAGTAAGCCGGGATTTCCTATAAAGTCCGTTCTTTCTTTGTTCCCACTCGGATATTATATACATGTCATATCCTATTAATGATAAGTAACATCCATATAACATCTAAGTAACATCCAAGTAACATCTGCAAATGAACGAAGCGTCAACGACCTCTCAACCCGGTGCGGAGTCCGGGCGGAAGGGGACTGCATGCACCGGAATAAAAAAAGCCTCCGGGTATCGGAGGCTTTGGGGTATCGGTAGAAATGTGTGGAGGTTATTTATTTTCCCCGGGTATATTGCTTCGGCCAGTCAATGGCGTCGCCGGTTTTCAGGGAGGTAAGCAGGGGAAAATACGGATTCCGCAACAGCTCGCGCCCCAGGAAGATAAAGTCGGCCTTATTCGTTTCCAGGATTTCGGACAGTTGTTCGAGCGTGGTGATCAATCCGACCGAAGAGGTGAGGATACCTGTTTTTCGCACTTCTTCGGCAAAACGGACCTGGTAACCGGGGGCAACGGTGATCCGGGCCATGGCGACATTTCCCCCCGAAGAGCAATCGATCAGATCCACCCCTTGTTCGTGCAATATCCTGCTGAGTTCGACCGTATCATTTAGCGTCCATCCGCCGTCAGACCAGTCGGTAGCCGAGAGCCTTACGAACAGGGGATATTCAACAGGCCAGACGGTCTGAACGGCAGCGGTTATTTCCAGTAATAAACGGATTCTGTTTTCGAAACTACCGCCATATTCGTCCTGTCGCTTATTACTCAGGGGCGAATAGAACTGGTGAATCAGGTACCCATGCGCGGCATGAATTTCCAACACCTTAAAGCCGGCCTGCTTAGCCCGCAATGCAGTCGCTTTAAATTGTTCCGTAATGGCGTGGATTTGTTGTTTTTCCAGTTCGTCCGGGGCGATTTCCGATCCTTTGAAGGGGATCGGGGAGGGGCCCGACGTGTGCCATCCGCCTTCCGGAACCGAAAGTTGTTTTCCTCCGTTGGACGGAATATCGTGGGAGCCTTTCCGTCCGGCGTGACTGATTTGGATACCGGCAACCGAACCCTGGTGATGAATAAAGTTGGTGATCTTCTGCAGACCTATCAGTTGCGTGTCGTTCCATAGCCCTAAATCGGCGGCACTGATACGACCTTCGGGAGAAACGGCCGTTGCTTCCAGCATGATTAAGGAGGCGCCACCTACAGCCCGGCTGCCATAATGCACAAAATGCCAGTCGTTGGCATATCCGTTCACGGCTGAATACTGACACATGGGCGACAGTCCGATACGATTTTTAAATGTGATCGATTTGATGGTAAGAGGTTGATATATTTTTGACATAAGATAAAAATTTAATCGGCAGAGTTTATATTGAATAAAAAATTGTTATGCTATAAAATAGATAAATAAAGAGTTAATGGCAACAGGCACGTCAAAACACATGAACAACGGAGAACAAGACGCAATAGAAGAATACAGACCGGTATTTTAAGGTTATGAACTCAGGAAGATAGCTGAAGATATTAATGATAGTACGATCTATTGAGTGTGGTGTGGTTAATTTCGCAGGCTTTGGATTTGAGTTCGCCGGAAAACCGGTAGTATGCTTCTTTTATGCCATACAATGATATGTTGGTTTTATCATTTAAAACAAAGTTGGAGCAATGATGGTTTGCTTCCTGTTGGAATTTAATTGAAATAATATAATATATGATTGAATAGTTGAATGTTGTAACAACGTAGTCTGATTTGTTTGAAGGATATAACACAACAGAGGCTGCCCGAAAAACAGGGCAGCCTCTTGTTGATTGTCAAATCCGGAGCTTGAAACGGATTATTCGCTTAAGAATATATAGCGTGCAACCACCAGCACAAAGAGCAGGTACATCATCCAATGAACTTTCTTTGCTTTACCGGTCACTACTTTAAGAAGGGTATAAGCAATGATACCACCGGCAATACCATTTGCAATGCTGTAAGTCAACGGCATTAGAACAAAAGTAAGAAAAGCGGGTAATGCTTCGGTAAAGTCGTTGAAGTCGATATCGAGAACCGAAGAGGCCATAAGCACCCCTACAATGATAAGCGCGGGAGCTGTAGCTGCACTTGGGATAATGCCGGCCAGTGGTGCCAGGACAAGCGCAAACAGGAAGAGGATACCGGTCGTAACAGCCGTTAACCCGGTGCGTCCGCCTTCGCCGATACCGGCAGCACTTTCGACATAGGTTGTAACTGTACTGGTTCCCATCAGGGCGCCAAACGAAACGCCGATAGCATCTACGAGCATGGCTTTCCCGATCTTCGGGGAGTTCCCGTCTTTATCGATCAGTCCGGCCTTTGTAGCCGTACCGACCAGTGTCCCGAAGGTATCGAACAATTCGACAAACGTAAAGGTGAAAACGACGGTCCAGATTCCCATATTTAAGGCACCTTTGATGTCCAGTGCTCCAACGGCAAGATGGTGAAAATCGGGCAGACTGAAGATCGTGAAATGAGCCGGAATGACTGTTACACCCATTGGAATCCCAATTAACGTGGCTGCCACAATGCTGATCAGCAGTGATCCTTTCACGCGTAAAGCCATGAGAATAGCAGCTATTCCCAATCCAATCAGGCAGAGATCCATAGACAGGTTATGAAAGCTTCCCATCGCGATATTCCATTCGAAGTACTTCAACGTGGTAGGAGCTGCATCTTTTCCCAAGGCTGCCAGGGTAGGAGGGATAACCTTAGCCGTCACCACCATGATCTCCGACAATTTAAAGCCGATAATGGTGATGAACAACCCGATACCGACGGTTATGGCTCGTTTAAGCGAGTTTGGAACGGCCACGACCAGTATTTGGCGCACCTTGGTGACGGTAAGCAGAATAAAGATGATACCGGAAATAAAGACGGCCCCCAGTGCCGATTGCCAGGGCATACCTACACCGGCCAGCGCAACGGTAGCGAAGAGTGCATTCAGTCCCATACCGGGAGCCAGCGCCATAGGAAAGTTGGCTACCAGTCCCATGGCAATGGTGACAAAGCCGGCGGATATAGCCGTCGCAAAAAATACCGCATTCTTGTCCATTCCTGTAACTCCCAAAATGTTAGGATTCAGAAAAAGAATATAAGCCATGGTCATGAAAGTTGTAATACCGGCAATAATTTCGGTCCTTACCGTTGTACCGTTTTCCTTAAGTTTAAATAATTTATCTACCATAGTATTATGATTTTATCGATTTAGAAATTCCATTTTGCGCCGATCTTCGGGCTGACTTTTAATCCGTTTACCGTACTGAAGTTACTGGCGATTTGTATTTCACCCCCTAACGACAGATGCTCTGTCGCATTATACCAGAACTGAGGTTCGGTGATGAAAACAAACTTTGTATTGGTAGGAGTGATCACTTCGTTATTTCCATTGGTGAAGTTCAGATTATCTTCTCTCCAGAAATCGGCAAAACCGGATAGAGTTACTTTGTTTTTGAAGTAATTCAAATTCCATACGCCGGTAATCTGAAACGAGTTGGCATTTTTACCCTCAATGGTTTTATACAACAATTTTAAGTTCAATGTTTTCGAAAAGGACTGATTGTGCCATCCGTAATCAATACCTGCCAACCATGCATTACTAATAGGGAGATAGGAATTACCCACGGACAGTAGCCCGCCATCATATTCAACATGGACACTCAACGGTCCGTTCCAGAATTTTAGACAACGGGAGATTTCGGTATATGCTAATGAAGGATGACGATCTTTACCTCCATTGAAATACATATCAACAAAAAAGTAGGAATTACCCCATTTATCGGGTTTAAACATTTCTACGGTTGTGGTCCAGTAGGTACGGCCTTTACCGGTATCGTAAAGCACCTGAAGGTCTGTTTGTGCTTTGGCAACCAGCCCAACGAAAAGAAATAAAGCAAGTGTGAGTTTTCTCATAATTTTTTTTTGTAAATGGTTATATATTAATATAAATGGAATACGGGGCTAAAACCATATATATGTGCTTAAAGACCAACCTTTCATGCCGGCCCGGATTGTATATTGATAAGTTCTTGTTTCTCCGAAAGTTTAACCTGATTCGTCCTGAAAATAATAAGCGGCAAATATAGTAATTATAAATGATTATACATTATGTATGCAAGTGTTAATGCACAGACCGTATAATCGAACGAAAAAGCATTGTCCGTGTTTGTCGGAATCTTCAAATCAGGAAGGAAAAATAACACCCTAAACAGCAGGTAATTTTTCCATAAACCGATCCTCCTGAGAAAGAAACGTTGTCCCGGAACACGTATAAATTGCATCGGTTTGGAGGCGGATTTATTTAAACTCAATCATAAATTCAGTCAGGCTCTTTGTAGAAGGAATACCTATTTTTTTACGAACGCGGTAACGGCCTACTTCCACGCCTTTTAGCGTGATATTCATCAGATGGGCAATATCTTTGCTTGACAGGTTCAGGCGCAGGTAAGCACAAAACCGGAGATCGTTCGGAGTGAGGTCTGGGAAATTAATGAGCAGGTTGCGAAAGAACTTCTCGTGAATACGGTCGAAATTAGTCTGGAATATAGCCCAATCGTCTTCGGAGGACAGGTTTTCGTCCAGCCCGTCGAGCTTGTAACGGAAGTTGATATTATTCGGACAGGTGTATTGCGGATAAAAAACGGTGAAAAGAATATTGTTTCGTTTAAAGGGAGTCTCCGGGACCGATTTGGATACAAGGGGAAGGAATACCTTTTCTCTTGATTCGGCATCTGAAGTTTGAATACTCCTCAACTGGAAAGAAGTCCGTGATGTCGTTTGTTGTAAGCTGTTGGTATGATAAATTGCAGGTCCGTTTTCTAGTATAAAAACACATTCTTCGTCAGAAAAAGAGATGATATTTTGATAATCGTCAATAGTCTAATTCAGGAAGAGAGCCTGTTGAACGACATCCAATGCCTTGATGGTACCCGTTTTTACCTGCGTTAGGGTCGCAGTAACGTCCCGGATAAACCAATACAGATCCGATTTGAAATGACTTACCCGATAGGTATGTGCGAAATACACCGGAACTTTATTGAGTTCATCATCCGGAACGATTTTCTTTTGAATGACCTGACTATTTTTATTTTCAGCGATATGGTGAGTTTGCCATAAGGAACCGTCAAATTCGACTAACCCCTGATTATTCCCAAAACACATGATTCCATTTTTACTCTGTCCTACAGCCCAGTTCTGATTGGAAGCATTATAATCTTTCTTGGTAAATTGACTGACAACAGGGGTGAATTCCTGTCCTGCTAAGGAAGCAGAAATGAAAATTACGATTAGAAGTAAATACTTTCCGATGGGAATATCCATTGGTGTGATTTGGATTGTAAGCATCCCAAATATGCCGTGTATAGAGCGCAAAAAAAACGGACTTAGAGTAAACGCAATTCTCTAAGTTCGTTTTTTTTATTCAGTTTTTTACGGGAGTAGGACTTCCCAATTAATAGGAGTTTCGAGTGAAGGTATTTTCTCGAGAGTGGCTGTAAGCCATTTTCCAGGTTCAACACCTGCTTGCAGACAACTTCCAAGCAGGGTG
>Ga0302204_1000157_pt1 | contig 24564 bp, 15 predicted proteins | sample II_Fen_E1_2_FD_194578 | JGI IMG/M metagenome (GOLD analysis project Ga0302204, IMG submission 194578) | Peat permafrost microbial communities from Stordalen Mire near Abisko, Sweden - II_Fen_E1_1 | ecosystem: Environmental > Terrestrial > Soil > Wetlands > Permafrost | place: Sweden: Abisko...
ACTACACCCAAACCCATCTCTTTCGCCATAGGAATTAACTCTCGTTCTGTAGTTCGTTCAGCAAGGCTATACTCAATTTGTAATGCGATTAATGGAGTCCAGCCTCTCAAGTCAGCTATAGTTTGCATTCTGGATACCTGCCATGCAGCAGTATCTGAAATCCCAACATACAGTACTTTCCCTGAACGAACCAAATCATCCATGCCACGAAGGATTTCTTCCACGGGAGTAGTATCATCCCATGCATGAAGGTATAATAAATCTATGTAATCGGTCTTCATGCGTTTCAGGCTATTTTCGACCGATCGAACCATACTCTTCCGATGATTGCCTCCACCATTGGGATCGCCTTGATATAGGTTCTGTGTATATTTTGTGGCTAAAACAAGGCTATCTCTTCGATTGCCTACAATTTCTCCAAGAATTTTCTCTGAGCTACCATTCGTATATCCATTGGCTGTATCTATAAAATTACCTCCTCGCTCTAAATACAAGTCGAGCATCTGTTTAGCTTCCACCTGAGTTGAACCCCACCCCCAATCTGTTCCAAAAGTCATAGTTCCCAATGCAAGTTCTGAAACTCTAAGTCCACTTTTTCCTAGCAAATAATACTTCATATTCATTTTTTTTTATGTTTTAAACCTGAATACAAAATTAAAGGCTTTTGCTTTTCTAAGTGTATATGCTATGCGGAAAGTTGAATATATTTTGCGGAATTGTGTATTATATTAGTTTACATTGCTACCCCTACGATTGTATCGTGTGGCATTACTAAATTGTATGTCTGTAAACGTAATAGTTCAGTGCAAATATAGTGATTTGTTTTTTACTGCGAACAATTTTCAACTCTTGCTTGAAAGTATTGTTTTGTGTGGGTATTTCAAAGATATACATCCCACCGACCAGCCCGCACCATTCTGTAAGCAAGTAATGGTTATATATCTGCGAGGACGGGGGGGCTTCCATTCAATAGAACTGATAAGAAAATATATGCCAAGGAGCGATAAAAGAATCCAAAGTGACTATATTTTAATCAAAAAACAGAGCATCTTAATCATAAGTTAGAGCAACTTAATCATAAGTTAGGGTTTATTCAGGGTCTATTCAGGTCTATTCAATAAACTGTGTCAGAAAGTGTAATTGTTTGTTATTCAATAAGGGTCTATTCAATAAACTGTGTCAGAAAAGGGAAGAATAGTTTTTACCTTTTGGGATTAAATTATTTTTAGGACAACCCTTTTTTTGTCTGCTTAATTGTATAAAAAATGCAATGTAGTGGGGTAGAATAGATAAAAAAAACGCAACCATCAAGTAGTATGATGATTGCGTGTTATGCTTTGTTGAAAGTAGACTATCACAGTCTGAACCACGATTTTATCAGATAAAATGATTCATCAGATTTCATTCTTTTTTATCTGATTCATCAGCTGAATCCAGGTTCAGACAATTGCACTATGCCAAACATTATACGCTACACTCAACAGGGTTGTATATTTGCGAGGACAAAATTTATTAATTTCTACACCCATGCATAGTTCAAGTCTTAGCGGAGCGGGGATCCGCCAGTAGTCGGACAGGCTTTGGACTCATAATTATGAAGTTTTCAACTTCTGCTATCAGTTTATAAACTGATTTATTACCAGCACAAGTTACGGCTACGCCTAAACTTGCGCTATCCACCAATTGCGAAACAATAAACTTGGACGAAAAAGGGAAAAACAGCCCATTTCTCACGAAGTGGGCTGTTTGATAAACTTTAACTATATATGTCTGTAAACGTAATAGTTGAGTACAAATATAGTATTTTGTTTTTAACTGCGAACACTTTCAACTCTTGCTTGAAAGTATTGTTTTGTATGATTATTTCAAAGATATAAATCCCACCGACCAGCCCGCACCATTCTGCAAGTAAGTAATGGTTATATATCCGCGAGGACGGAGTTTTTTATTCTTGTACATCCCAAGTTTTTCTCACATAAATGTTTAAATAATCACGTTCCAGACTCGGCTCAAACTTGTCCTTAATAATGCTATCTAATTTTTCCTTTACAAATCTGTTATTCTGAATTTTTCTAAAATAAAATCTTGTAGCATATTCTCCAATCCATTCACTCTCAAAAAGGTCATAATTAAAATTATCCATATCAATCAACCAAGCATAATATGAATCGATGTTTTTGAAAGCCTCAAATTGTTCTGTTGTTGTATCGATATCAAACTTAAAGCATAAGTTCAATATCGAATTAAGCTTATTGAATCGCTTGTCATCGATACCTGAAAAAGCACTCTTCATTGACACTTGTTTGCTTTTGGGTAGTGACATTTCTATTGCTTTACAAAGCATATCATTATCAAGTGGTATTAATTCAAATAACGTAGCCTCATAAAACAAGTCAAATGAGAAACTTTCTTGAAGCTTTTCTTGAATTAGACTTCCAATCCCCTTTTTAAAATCCGAGTTTTCAATCATTAGATAAAGCGGAATTATTATTGAATTTTGATGTTTCTCTTCGCAAAGAGAACATTCTTCAAAAGCAATATTCTTAATTGTTTGGAATTGCTTTTCTGATATGCTAATGCTTTCTTTCTTGTTTTCAAGAGTATTCAATAACGAATCATAGAAATCCGAATTGTGATAGGATGGTTTATTGATTCCTAAGTCAAAAAATCTAATGATTACTTCTTTGTCTAAATGCTCTCCACAACGATAAAGAAACGAATTTATTTGTTTAAAACTTATATGATTAATAAGTGTCTCATTTTCCAAATAGTCAACAAGTTGTTTTGAGAAAGAGTTAATATAAGTTTTGTCAAAATCAGAAATAGAGACTAAGGTTAATATATTTTGAAAAATATTATTATAGTATTCCCAAAATCTACGATTATTACTCTCACAATTTTCAACAAGTGATTTTCTAAGGTTTTCATTGATGAAAAAGTTGTCAATAAGCTCATAGAATGAGTCTCCATTTGAAGATGTTTTTTTGTAATGAATCTTTTTAAGTTTGTATCTCCTATAGTATTTATTTATTATTTCAGGATCCCCGTATTGCAGAATGTTAGTTATTAACCAATCATCAAAATTCTCTAAGCGACTATGATGATCGTCTGCAATTGCATGTGAGGCAAATAATCCTTCGATAAAGATTGAAAAAACATCTTGAAACTCTTTAAATTTATCATAAACAATATAGTTATCAACTAGAAAGGTTTCTAGTTTTGCAAATTCATTTATTAGAATCCAGACATCACTATTAGAACTCCATCCTCCATTTAATGAGCTATAATATTGGTCAATTAATTTACTAGATGTTTCTTGTATTTTATTTCTTGCGTCAGTATAGAAAGTGTTTTCTCTTATATACCTAATTAATTTTTTATTCTCTTTAGATGATAAATTAGCTTCTTCATATTCTAAATCAATTACATTTAATTCTTTAATTAGTTCATTTTGAGAATTTTCTCCGAAGTAATTATTTCTAATAAAAATCGAGAGTTTCGATAAATTAAACTTTCCTATAAAACAAGAAGCATTTAGATGTTTATTTTTAAATTTAACTAATGCATTTCTTTGTTTTTCTACAGCAAATAGATAGTTTCCAATCTGATAATTCAAATAACTACTTTTTTGTAAATCTTCTTTACTGTTTGTATAAGTATCTAAGCTTTTGAAACATTTTGAAAATTTGAATTTTCTGAAACTACATTGGGGACATTCACAGTTTTTTTCTTCGGAATATCTAATTGTCAAGCGCTTTCTTGATTTATCGCTTGAGATATTAAATATCAGATTTGAAGACAAACCCAACAAAATGGCTTTTATTTTTGCTTCGTAATTTTCTACTCCATTGTAAAAATTTTCATTAGTAATACTGATTTCATTATTTTCAGATATTTCTACTGATTGAAATAATTCAATTAATTCTTCATTGTCAGTATTTAAATTAAAGGTAGAATAGTAATTATATGAGTTTGCTTTAAAAGGGTAATGATTTATAAAAAGTGAGATGGGATAAAAACTTATCTCTTTGTGTCTTGTTGAAATATAATCGTACACTTGCTCTAATATCGGCTTTGTTTTATCGATGACTATTTCATCTTCAACATTAATTACACCTGTACTATTTACTTCCTCAGGTAGTAGTGAAATTGGTAATTCTTGTTTTAAATTGTTTATTGATCTTCCTATATCATTTGAATAATCTACATTGATTTCTGTATAAGTTTCAATAATTTCAGGATGTATTTTTGATTCTAAATCCCCGAGAGAACCAAATTCGTCCTTATTTGCAGAAATAAATAAAAAGTCTTGCCCTAATTCCGTAAAATATTTTAATGCCGAGAAAATAATATATGCATCTTTTGTACTGTCAAGTTTATTATGAAAAGGTGCTTTCTTGCTTATTGTTCTATCACTGCAGAATATTTTTATATCATCTGACGTTTCAAGTAAAATGGAGTCATTTAATAATTCATCAATTATTTTGATCTGATTGTCAATACTTTGAATATTTGGTTCTAAGTATTCAGGAATTAAAAGTTTTTCTTTTTTCCCTATTTCAACTGCATGTTTGTATTTAGTTCTTAAAGAATCCTCAAATCTCTTTCTTTGTTTTTCTTTATGTTTATTCCATTCTTCTATAATTATTTGGTGAGTTACAAAGTTTATGCAATTATTATTTTTCCAAAATTCAAGATGGGGAAGTAATTTATTTTTATCTTCCGATAATAAGTCAATTAAACTACAAGTATCAATTAGAATATTTTTCATGTTCAATTTCGATTTATGATGAACTGTTTTTTTTCACAATGAACGCTAACGACCGAGGCGTGTGTTATAGGCTGTTTTTTATGAATTCATTTTAGTTCTCGATTTTTTCAGGAATTAAACTATAGCACTGAAACATACCTAAAGTATATACAGAACGAAATGGGAAATCTGTATATGATTTTTTTATAAAACTTATCTTTTGTTCTTTTAATATATCTTCCTTAATCTCCTCAAGTAATATTATTGTGGCATCTTTAGTCAATTCATACATATCTACCAGTGATAAAATAAATGCATTCACTACAGATGGCTGTTCTTGAATGCGTTTGTAAAACAGTGCAGAAAATATAAAAGATACAATTTCTGGTTCATTCCATTGTGTACCAATAACAGTGCAATGTCTATTTAATAGGAAAGCTGAAGATAATCCTGTTCGTTCACTTGTCGAAAAATTCTTAAAATAATTCCGATTAGCTGTGACTCCAGTATTGCAACCATTTAGAACAACAAAGTCAAGATTGAGTTGGAATGATTCTCTTTGAATAGATTCCAACCATATTCCTTTTTTTGAAGTCTCAATTGAGGTAGAAATAAACATAGGATCCATAAATACATTTGCAGGTACACTATGAGTTGACAAATGAATAAACTCCGCTTCTTTTAGTGGAGTGCTTGAAAAATCTAATTTATTAAGAGATAAATCAAAATCATACAATGTAGCATTTTGCATACTATTTCTAATAACCTCCTTTTCGGAATTACAAAGTTCTAAACCTTCATCACTGTTTGAAATAAATATACCATGACCATTTTTTCTTGTTTTTATTAGCTCACTCGTAATTGATGTGCAGGTTCTGTAATTAAATTTTAAATCCTTAGCAAGAAGTCTAATTCTATCATTATCGAGTATAATTGAAAGTATTGGGATACTTTCAGTTAAAGAATCTGGAATAAAAATAAACTCATTCAAATTAGTTTTTAAAAATTCGTCAAGAAATCCTTTCAATACTGGTTTTATGATTAGTTCAAACTTTATTAATGCAGTTATAAACTCAGCTCTACTGCACATTCCTCTTTGATAATCACTAATTGCTAAGCTGTATTGTAATAAATCATCAATTGGAAATTCGGCTTTTATATAATTACCGCTATAAACAAGAAATAAAATACAATTATCATGACATGCTAAAGAGAAAAGAAAGGCTGTTTTTGAAGATTCTATTAGATTTAACTTTATAGTGGCTTTCTCAATTGTTGCATCTTCAAAAGGCATTGATATTGAATATGTTTGACAAATTCTTGATGTTAAGTCATTAAATTCTCTCCATGGAAGACTATAGTCTAATGCATTTGCTGCTTTTAAACCAATTTTATTTTGAAGATCATTCTTAGACTGCTCAAAAGGGTCATCATATTTCTCTCTGAAACCATATAAAAATGGTGTTCCGAAATTTATTAAATCTTTAATTTTAATAGATAGATCTAGTTTGTCCTTTGAAGATATTTCTGTTGAAAGATTAACTTTATCATACCATTCAAGTACAGCCATCCAATCAAAAATAGCATTTGTCATACAAAATATTAAAGCAAAAACTATTTCATCGGCCTTACCAAAAGCCCTAACTTCATTTAATATTGTTCTGATACGAGGAAGATACTGCTCTCTAACTCCTCTACGATAATGCAGTCGTTGATATTGGTTGATTTTCTTTTGAATGTCAATACAGGCTTCTGTTAATTGCTTTGTTCCTTGTGTCTCTTTGTTAAAGTGGAAGTATGATTTTGCCAAAATGAGCCTTGTTTCAATTCTATGGTCTAGCTCAAATGTCATTAAATTCAACTCAATTTCTAAAGATAATTTATCAGATAGTTTTGTCTCTCCAAGTTCTCTATAACATATTAATAAATTTGTTTTGATTTGGAAATTAGTATCACCATGTGAACATTTTATTAAAGTTTCGTATATTATTCTAGCACCACTAAAATTTTTTTTACGTAATTTTACGGTAGCCGTATTTCCCTGAAGTTGTAGCGAAGGAGTTTCATTTATTGTTTCATAAATATTGAAACAATTCTGAAATTCAATTTCTGCACAATCGTGATCACCCTCAATAAGGGCAACCATCCCCTGAGTTTCTCGAATAAGTATTTGTGTTTTAGGAAATTTGTTATGCGAATTTGCTATTTCTTGAGCATCGTGAATCGCCCGATAGGCTGGTTGAAAAGCACCTGCATCTGCAAAGTGTTGTGCAGCTGCACATAATGCTTCAATACTGTCTTGATATTTTTTTAATGAATTGTAAAATCGAGTTATTATTGATAGAAAAAACATCAATTCATCATTCGGAAGTTTTGTATTATTAAAAAGATTAATAATATTCTGAGATAATGTTTTGCCAGCTTCATAAAGTTTTCTTTTTTCGCAATATGCAATGGCTTCAAGAAATAATGTTTTGGTATCTTTTATATTCTTTAAGCATATCAAAGAAACCAAATGAGTGTTGTAATTATAGCCAATTATCGTTTCTAATATCTTATTTGAATTTATGCTAGTGTAAATATCGGTATTTAATTTACATATTCTCTCAACTTTTATTGGATCTGATTCAACTATTTCTTGAAGATAATCATCAATTTCATCAAGTATATGAAACAGAGAATCTTCTTTTAAGAGCTTTGATATATATAGAGCATATTCACTATCCGAATATACTAGTATTTGATCAATTGGTATTTTGTTAAACATACTTGATAATTATATTTTCATTAGGTTTGCGAACTCTGATTTTTTTAAAATAGCCTATAACGACCGAGGCTATGCGCATCTGCGGTTTGCGGGAGCTTCACTTTCGCAAAGCAAAAAAGTGAAAGCGGGAGCAAATACTGCTAAGTGCATATCATCCAACAGGTGAGCATAGTGTGTGTTAGGGGCTTGCTGTTTAGTCGTTATATAGTCGTCATCTGTTTTGTCGTGTTAAATTGTTGTCTGTCAATACTAAAATCAGTTTCCTTTTTTGTTGTTCTCTTGTCTGCCAAGCTAATAAGTGCTAAAATATTTTCAAAGTGTACAAAGCTAAAATAATTTACTCTCCACAGTTCATTGTTTTTTATTTCTAATTCACTTCAACTGTCTAAACGAGCTAAAAACAATGTACTGTGACCACTCTGCCTATTATCAAAAAGCTATAAAAGCCACTGCAAGACGCTTGATAATATTATCTAACTTGTTGTGGTTTTTTTTTGCTTTTTGGGCGATTAGATTATCTATCGTATTTTCGAAAATGTTCAATGTCATAGTGAAACCGTAATCTCTTTAAAATCAAATGAAATACTTTTATCATAATTTTGTTTTTTACAAAACTCCATAAATCTGATAAATTCTAAAACAATTGGCGATTTAACTTCTATATCATATATGAACTTCTCGAAATCTTCCCATGATCCCCAGATTGTTTTAGTATAATTATCTATGAAATATAATATATTCTTTTCTCTTGTATTTCTCACTAAGTTATAAATCAAAGATTCTATGTTATTTTTTGCATACTCGATAAACAACAAATCAGCCTCTTTATTTCTAGCTGTTTTTTCGTAATAACCACTACCTTCAGCGGGGACCCATTCAATATATGTTGTGTAACTTAGGTAGTTTAGACATTTATCTATACTGTGTTCAGCATTTAAATGCATTTTAAAAAAATCTAAGTTTAAGTTTATAATTTCGTCCTTGGTAAGTATATAATTCCAAGTAATTCTTTCGTATAATGATTGTAAATATCTCAAAGCATATTCATTATCCCAATTTTCTCTAAATGTATTAATGACAAAAAGTTTGTGAATATCATTTGAATCAAACAATAAGTTCATTGAGAGAAATTTTGTAACATCATAATAATCGACTACCCATCCTTTATAAATATAACCGATATGAAAAATGACTTTTACTAATTTTTTGTATTCTTCAACTCCAACGGGAATTCGATTTGAGATTTGAATTACCAAAGAGCGTGATTTACTTACAATTATATAATCTATTTGTTGCTTTAACTTATCATAAGGTAAATTCCATAGTTGATTAAAATCTAATTCAGATAAATCTGAATCTAATAAAGAGTAATAAAAATAGCGTTTAATAGCATTGACATTGTTGATTTTTTTTAAACTACCATGTGAAGACCCATGTTCAGGAAACAACGCATTGATAAGTACCATTATATCATCAACTCGGTGTTTTCTAATAGCTAAAACATCCAAGTTATCAATAATGTATTTCTTTAAATCAGTCTTTGCTACTTCTAAATGAGAAAATTGATTTGTCTGTTTGTTTTTTGCTTCAGTCCATAATACTAATTGATCTTTATAATATCCATCCTTAATCATTAAAAATAGATTCCACTTAGAAACTAGCAAATCATATATATTGGGAAACTTAAATCGTAATAATTCGACATTCATTAAATCGACAATTTCAACTTCACCTTTTAATCTTTCATATGCAACACGAAACGAGTTTACAAATCTCTTCACATCTCGTATTGATTTAATATGTTCATCTATAAAACCGGTGTAAATATTAAGAAAATGATTTTCAAGTATTGCCTTTTTGAAGTGCTCAATATCTTCATCTCTTGCAAATTCTTCTGACAATTCAAGAATTTGTCTTTTAAGAACATCAGTGTCAAAGTCAGGTAAAGTAAATTCAAATTGAAATATCTTTTCTAAATAGATTGGGCTTTGATATGAATTTATTTGCTGAAGCGCATTTATCAAATAATTCCTATCATAAGCACCAACAAATATCATATTTGAAAAGTTAGCACTATTTCTAATCAGTTTTAGTATCTCAGAAATCTCGTTCTTATCGAGTCTGTCAAGATCGTCAATATAAATAATAATCTGTTTCCCAATATTTTGTATTGTCTTGTCAATAATAGGAAAAGTGCTATTTATATCTTTTTTCTGTTTGTTTTCGATTAACTTTGAAAGTACTTTTGTGGCAGTAGTATCTATCGAAGATAGCAATTGAGCATAATCCATTATGTCGGTTGCTAGTTCAGGATTGTATTTTTTCAGTACGCTACTAATCTCACTAAAAAAAGCCATTGTTAAGCTTTTTTCCTTTTCGTAAACCCATGGATTAAATTTTATAATTTCAGCACCTTTCATTGAAAGTTGTTTTCCTAGTAAATTGAGGAATGACGTTTTCCCATATCCCCAAGGTGCAACAATTCCAATTGCCAATGAACCTGATTTGGTTTTAGTATTTATTAATTTGGTTGCTAAATCGACTGCAATACTATTTCTACCAAGTTTGTCCTGCGACTCATCAACAATTGCATTATCATTCATCAATCCCAATTTGTTATCTACTTTCAATACTCTTTTCTTATAACAAGCTTTGGATAGAATAATTGAAAGACACCCTACTAATATTATATCAACATATTTTAGTAATGATATACTACCAACATTTACGTATTCCCAGTTCGGAGAAATAAAGCGATAATAAATCCAAAGTAGAATGATTATTGTGGCAATATATGTTCGTCCATCTGATATGAATTTTTTGTTTCTGAAAGTCGAAACAAAGTCATAAATAGAAAAAAGGATTCCTAAAGTAAAAAAGAAAATGGTTAGCCAATTATTTTCAAAAGTCGAGAGAATTGGTTTGACGAGATAATTCGTGATTAAATGTTCAAAAAAAACATGAAAACACACATAGCTCAATATTAATAGATTGAATAACCAATTGTTGGTCAGAATAGCTACAAATCTATTTATTCCGGAATTATTCATATTCATAAATGCGTAATTTAAACTATGAGGGTTTTTTGTTGAAATTTCGTTTACTCCTTTTTCATTCGTGTCATAAACCCTGAGGTACTTTTTCCTTTTTTAGGCTTGCTGCTAACACCAATATATGCGAAATAGAGTTGCGCATAGTTCTACTTTATAAGTACTTGATTTTGCCTAACTTATTTTTTAACACTCCAAATGTACAAACTTTAATTAACTTATACGACAATAATTATGTTTATTTTTAAATTTAGATTAAAAATAATTATTTATCCTGGATTTTAGTACATTTAGAAGCTATCGGGATCTATAGTTCTGTTTCTGTGCCGGATAGATGTTTCGTACAGGCATATAGTTGTTGCTACCATCTACAAGGATAGGATGTGCCAGTACAAGGATGCTATAAGGTAGGGCGGTTTCAGCGCTATAGAGTGTAATTTTAAAATGCCCTTGTACTTTTTCAAGTCTACATAGTGGCTGGACGAAATGAAATAGTGGCTGGAAGAACCGTCAGGGTATTGGAAGAAATGAAAAACCACTAAAAAGTACTGTTGAATACTTGTCAATGTGCATATTAGTAGCATTATACGCTGATAGCCTGCTATAATAAGCTTTGATTAAGGGTATATTCAATAAACAGTGTCAGAAAAGAGAAAATCAATCAAAAAGAAAAAGCTTCTTACAAGGAAAAACTGACTATCTTTTAATACCAATTAACCCTTGCTGCCGCACGATTGCATCGTGTGGCAACAATATTAAATCAACACAATATCTAATTAATTTTTCTTCCATCATTTGTAATGAGCAGGAGAAGTATTGTTAAATTTGCAATTTATACTCATTATAACTAATTATTTGCTTCCTTACCTGCCACACGATGTAATCGTGCGGCAGCAAGGGGTCACTTTTTCGTTTAAAGATTATAAAGACAACGCTATTAAAAAACTCACCACATTATCCGGTGTGGAATTTCTTAGGCGCTTTTGTTTACATATCTTGCCATACCGTTTTAAAAAGATCCGGTATTACAGTATATTAGGCAGCCGTTACAAAAAAGAAGTAAAGCCCCTCAAAGATAAACCAGACATAACAAAACCTATTGAAACAAGACAAGAGCGAATCGTACGCCTTATAGGCTTCAATCCGTGCAAATGCCCTTTCTGCAAAACAGGCAATATGCAAACGGTTGAAGATATCCCCAAAATAAGATCACCAACCAATGTGCTTTATCCTAACCTTTCAACAATACATTGCTGATTAACAACATTGTGACCCACTACTAAAGGTGGGTTAGGATTCGTGTTGCATTAACTCAGCAAAATCATGTCAAACTGAACGCTTTCAGTTGATTTGTAAACCAATAATTCAATTTTGTGACAGGATTATTTCTCTGTTCTGACCCAAAACTTCTTCCTTTCCTCAAAAGAGTCTATTCGGATTCTCCCGAAAACACATGACAACTCCATAGAACATAAAACTCTTTATTTCTCCCCCTTTCTAAATCGCAGTCGGGATGTAGTGCAACTGAGACTTCATGTTGGGTCGTTCCGACCACACGAAGTCCTATGTATTGGCAGCAGTTATTTTTTAATACATTGATAAAATTACATTCCTAGTTCTTGTCTCACTTAAGATTCGTTCAATAGTATCTTCAAATTCTTCTTCTGTATTAATTACACCATAATCTATTGGTGGACCATAATGTGCTTGAACCATCACTGGATAAGTTCCACTGTTTTCAATGCATTCTGAAACAAAAAGAGCATATGTAAAATCATTATGTCTTGTGAATTGCAAATACAGCGTAAAACTTAATATTTCTCTTTCGTCTTCAATAACTTTTGTTGAGGATGTCACAATTGCAATAATTCTGCCATGGTAACGATCGTTAATTGATTGAGAAAGTTTGATTAGCACTGCTTCTGGACTAATTTTGATGTCTTCACTATCTTTAGGGTCAGGCAGTAGTAGGAAAAAGTCTTTATTCATTATTATGTGTTTTAAAATTGAATGAAAATTGTAGAGGAAAATGGTCAAGTTTATTTACGTTATCAACTTTTTCTTTTAATAGATCCTTTTTGATAAATTCTAGTTCAATAATTTCTAAGTCTTCTGAATTAAATTCATCAATTAGAGATTTTCTCATAATTAATTGATCAATTAAATGCCAATACAAACAACGAGATTTTTTTTCCCGATAAAAAAAAGAACCACCACTTCTTTTATTATCTTCATAATTCATTTTATTGATATAGTCACCGAGCAATGACCATGAAGGGTTATAGTATAAAATATTTTGTCTGCCATGTTTAAATTGAGTTTCTGTGGTAATTAGTTCTCGATTATTATGTGCAAAAAATCCTAAAGGTTCTACCATCCCAACATCAAAAGGATTCATATTAAAGTCACCGAATATAAAGAGACGTTTAGAATTTTGAGTTAAGCTGTGTATCTTCTCTTTGTAATTAGGAACAACTTGTAAATGAGTGATCTCATCGTGATATATTTTACTCGGGAAATGAATACATGCAAAGTATGTATCATCTATATTTCCAGAAATCTTAAAAATCTGGATTCTGTTGACTTTTTTATTTGAGATAGGAAGAGTCTCTTCATCCTCATTCTCAAGCTCAGTATATTCAGTATGATGTGTTATTTTATAGTCATCATTTTTTTTGTAGTAAACTTTAACCCATTTCGATTTTTTATTATTTTGATTTAATGGGACTGAGAGAAAATCAGTGTCAGTTAATAATAAGTCGTCAGGAATAAGTTTGTTTTCTGACAATACTAATACATCGATAGCATTATCTGTAATAAGTTTTCTCAAAGTCTCCTCAAAAGGGGATGGTTGATTATTTATGTTCCAATATAAAAACTTCATTGTGTAATTTTACGTAGTTTGTTTTTTTTTATAATTGCTGCCAACAATTTATATCGGCACCTAGGTGACCCTATTTCTACTTTATAAGTACTTGCTTTTGCCTAACTCGTTTTTAACACTCCAAAAGTACAAACTATAATTAACTCATACGACAATAATTATGTTTATTTTGAAATTTAGATTAAAAATAATTATTTATCTTAGATTTTAGTACGTTAAGTAGCTATCGGGATATAAAGTTCTGTTTTTATAGTAGATAGATGTTTCGTACAGGCATATAGCTGTTGCTACAATCTGCAAGGGTAGGATGTGCTAGTGTAAGGATGTTATAAGGTAGGGCTATTTCAGCGCTACATAGTGTAATTTTAAAACAACTTTGTACTTTTTCATCGCTACATAGTACTTTTTCATCGCTACATAGTGGCTTGACGAAATGAAATAGTGGCTTGAAGAAACGTCAAGTTAGCTGGAAGTGGTTTTGTCTGTCTGTTTTTCCTTAATTAAATGCTTTTCTAAAATCTAATGGTGAGAGCTTGGTTTTTGTTTTGAATAAACGGCTAAATGATTGTGGATGCTCAAAACCTAAATCGTAGGCTATTTCTGAAATGGATAAATTAGAAGTAGATAATTTTTCTTTGGCTTTTTCTATCAATTTTTCGTGGATGTGTTGCTGTGCATTGTTTCCCGTAAGACTGCGTAACATATCACTCAAATAATGTGGAGAAACATTTAGTTTTTGTGAAAGAAACTGAACAGTTGGAATCCCTTGCATTAATAATGTTGAATTGCTGAAATAGCCGTCTAAAATTTCTTCCATTTTTTGTAATAAATTATTATTAACTGATTTACGTGTAATAAATTGTCGTTTGTAAAAGCGATTGCTGTAATTCAATAATGACTCAATTTGCGAAATGATTACATCTTGGCTAAAGTCATCAATTTTGCTTTGTAATTCATCATCAATGATTTTAAAAATTGAAATAATAGTTGTTTTTTCTTTATCGGATAAATACAATGCTTCGTTGGCTGAATAAGAAAAGAAACCAAATTGTTTGATTTTATTGGCTAGTGGATAAGTCAATAAAAAATCGGGATGGATAAACAGTGTATAGCCTGAATGGTCTCCATTATCATCAAGGCTTGCTGCTACTTGATTTGGAGAGGCGAATATTAATCCTCCTTCGTCAAAATCATAGAAACTTTGTCCGTATTTTAATTTTCCACGAAGACTAGGCTTATATGCTATTTTATAAAAATTTAGCATAAACGGACTGGGCAAGTCGCAATTATGAACAAGATTTTCATCCATATTGTCTATTACACTTATCAAGGGGTGCATAGGTTTTGGTAAACCAAGCACCCGGTGAAAATGTGATAAAGATTCAAATTTAAATGGAAAATTTTTTTCTTTTTTCATTTTTAAAAATTACAAAATTATTTTACCAAGGGCATTCCGTATTCGGAAAATATGCTTCACTAAAAAATTTACCCGATGGACCATTGTTGTCAATCAATACATATTTAATCACTCGTTTGGCAGCATCTTCTACTGTTCCTGGTCCTTGGTGATTATTTATATCAGTACTGGTAAAACCTGGACAAACCGAATTAACTTTAAAATTTGTTTCACGCAAATCAAATGCAAGATGAATGGTGTACATATTTAATGCAGTTTTGGACGACTGATAACCAGTTGATTTGTATGGATAAAAAGGATTTGTGGTATCACTGGCAACTGTTTGAGAAGCTAAACCAGAACTTAGATTGACAATGCGAGGTTCATTCGATTTTCGCATTAAATCAATAAAAGCTTGTGTAACCCTAATTGCTCCGTAGAAGTTGGTTTCAAAGACATCTTTTATTAAATCAACATTGTAATCCAACGAATTTTGTTGTTCGCCACCATTAATGCCAGCATTATTGATGAGTATGTCAAGCACGTCCGTTTTCTTACCTATTTCAATACGTGCTGTTTTTACTGATTCATCATTGGTTACATCAAGTTGTATGGCTTCTGCGTTATTTAATCCTTCGGTTTTAAGTTTTTCTACGGCTTCTATACCATTTTCTATGTTTCGGCTACCTAAAAAAACATAATATCCGTTTTGTAGCAATTGTCTTGCTGTTTCATAGCCAATACCTTTGTTGGCACCTGTAATTAATACTTTTTTCATTTCTTTTTTATTTTAAAATTGAAATACAAAAGTCTAAAAAATTGAATTTAGGAATGTAACCTAATTGGGGAAGGTTGTAACTAAAATGAAGATATTGCCGAAAGTGTCGAGTTCGCAGGGTGTGTCGTACCATTACCGCTAACAACAATATCTGCGAACATAATGTTCGTAGATCCCTTTAGTTGCCAGAATATGCGAAATTGAGCTGCGCATAGTTCTACTATCTAAGTACTTATTTTAGCCTAACTCATTTTTAAGCACTCCAAAAATACAAACTCTTTTTAACTCTACCAACAATAATTATGTTTATTTTGTAATTTATATTAAAAACGCCTATTTATTCCGGGTCGTAGTAGTTGTGGAAGCTATCGGGATATATAGTTCTGTTTCTGTGCCGGATAGATGTTTCGTACAGGCATATAGCTGTTGCTACAATCTACAAGGATAGGATGTGCCAGTGCAAGAGTATTATAAGGTAGGGTTATTTCAGTGCTACAGAGTGTAATTTTAAAACGTCCTTGTACTTTTTCAAGTCAGCATAGTGGCTACATGAAATGAAATTGTGGCTGGAAGAAACGTCAGGGTATTGGAAGAAATGAAAAATCACTAAGTTGTACTGTTGAATAATTGTCAATGTACTTATTAGTTGCATTATACGCTGATAGCCTGCAATGATAGGCTTTGAATGCGGTTTTATACCGTAAACAGTTTCAGAAAAAAGAAAATCAAGCAAAAAGAAAATCAATCAAAAAGAAAAAGCTTCTTACAAGGAAAAACTGACTATCCTTTGAATACTAATTAACCAACGGAACGAAGAGACATCCGGTTTACGGGATTAACTAATCAACCAAATCCGCTCTAATCTTCTTCTGATATCCTTCTTTAATGATTGGGTACTGGTTGGGCCTTGGTAGGGGGTTGGTTGGGCCTTGGTTGGGCCCCAGCCCTCCGAACGGTCAACCAAAACCCATGAAACCCCCAACAATTTTCCAATGGAAATAGAACATTAGGTGGAGATTATTTGGAAGGAATGAGAGGTGAGGAGCGAGGAGTGAGAGGCAAGAAGTAAGAATGGGGAGTGAGAGGTGAGGAAAAAGTCCCGAAAATACGGGATGTCGCAAGCTCCATCGGCAGACAAAAAAAGTAAACAAATTTCAGGACAATACAGAGTTCGGAGTGAAATTGATACAAAGTAGACCGTATTAATAAAAGAGTAGAGAGGCTAAAAAAATTGAGTAATAAATAAGGTATCAAGATTTTTGAGTCCGGGTATTTTGATCTGAATACTATTTGAACGCCTTTAGAAAGCTTGACTGTATTAGTAAACGCATTCAAAATCAATATCAAAACAAACATTAACGTTTAAATTATACCGATTGGTATATTATTTATTTATCTTTGCAGCTCAATTCTACACTATAATGTCAAAAGCAGATAAAACAAAGGAGCTAATCATAGAACGAACAGCCGGAATATTTAATACCAAAGGGTTTGCAGGCACTTCGCTCACAGATATGACGGACGTTACCGGTCTCACCAAAGGTAGCATCTATGGAAATTTCAAAAATAAAGATGAAGTTGCCATTGAAGCATTCAAGTTTAATCTGCAGACTATGAATGATCTATTTTCGTCAGAGATGGCAAAAAAGAATACGTTTCGTGACAAATTACTCGTTTACTGCGAAGTGTTTGGCGAGTTTTCCGAATCGAAATTTCCGAGGGGTGGTTGTCCAATACTGAATACGGCTGTGGAATCGGACGATACTCATCCTGAATTAAAGCGTAGGGCTCAAAAGGCTTTGCTGGACTGGAAAGACAAAATAATACTCCTGTTGAAAAATGGCATGGAGCTGGGTGAATTTAAAGACGAATTGAATCCAGAACAAATAGCTGTTACGATACTGGCTTTACTGGAGGGTGGCATTATGATTCGTAAAGTCACCGACAATCAAACATATATTCAAATGATTGTGCAGTCTCTAAGAACTTATATAGTGCAATTGTAATTTTTTTATCAACTAATATACCGATCGGTATATTATAAATAAATAGTAGAAATATATGAAAAGAGTAGTGATAACAGGGTTGGGGGTAGTCACTCCATTGGGAAATACCATTGAAGAGTTTTGGAATAATATTGTGGAAGGCAAAAGTGGTGCCGGCATGCTGACAAAATTTGATACGACGAACTATAAAACAAAATTTGGATGCGAAGTAAAGAACTTTCATCCCGAAGAATTCCTGGATAAAAAAGAACTACGCACCTATGATCTGTTTACGCAATACGCAATTGCTGCAAGCGATCAGGCAATAGCCGATTCAAAACTTGACTTTTCTTCAATGAGTTTAAAAGAGCGTGCAGAAATAGGAGTAATCTGGGCATCGGGCAATGGTGGAATAGCAACTTTCGAAAACGAACTAAAAGAGTATTACACCGGAGATGGAACACCCCGTTTTAGTCCTTACTTCATTCCAAAGATGATCATTGATATAGCTGCAGGTGTGATATCCATTCGTCATCAGTTACACGGGCCGAACTATGCCACAGTTTCAGCTTGTTCATCGTCCAACACGGCTCTTATCAATGCGTTTGATACGATTCGACTGGGGAAAGCGACTGTTATGATAACCGGTGGGTCGGAAGCTGCTATTACAGAATCATCAGTGGGTGGATTTAATGCTTCTCACGCATTGTCCAAACGGAACGAAGATTCGCAACATGCTTCCCGTCCTTTTGATGAAGAGCGTGATGGCTTTGTGATTGGCGAAGGTGCCGGTGCATTGGTGTTGGAAGAGTTGGAACATGCATTAGCCAGGCGGGCTACCATTTATGCCGAACTTGTTGGTGGTGGAATGGCAGCAGATGCTTTTCATCTCACAGGAACGCATCCCGAAGGATTAGGGGCTGCTCTTTGTATCCGGAAAGCATTGGATGATGCAAAGATAGAGCCTTCAGAGATTGATTATATAAATGCTCATGCTACTTCTACAAGCATGGGAGACTTAAGCGAGTTGCTGGGGATCAAGCAAGTGTTTCAGGAAAATCCTATTACAGTGACAGCCACTAAATCGATGACCGGTCACTTGCTTGGAGCTGCAGGAGCAGTAGAAAGTATTATATCCATTCTTTCGATTCGTGATAATATTATTCCGCCAACCATCAATACTGAACATCTTGACAAAAATATCCCTGAAGGAATAGATATTGTATTGCAACATTCCCGCTATGAAACGGTGAATTATGTACTCAATAATACATTCGGATTTGGAGGTCACACGGCCAGTTCAATATTTAAAAAATATAAATAATGAAAGATCTGATTATCGATTCCATTCGTGATTTTGTAGATGGAAGTCCCGGCAATAGGTTGGCAGGTACGAATAACTTCTATTTTGATAAGCCTTTGGTAAGATTTGCCGATGCCGGTGACAAGTTGTTTAAAGAGTACAAAGATATTATCGGCCAGTTTCACTTAACTCCACATGAAGCCTTTGACCTGGAAATTGGAGAAGGTAGCTTTAATGGTGGAACCGTGATAAGCGTGGTTTTACCTGTTAGCGAGGCTATTCGGAAAAGTAATCGGGTGAAGAAAGATTATGCTTCTCCCGAATGGGCGTTGCTTCGTACGTTTGGAGATGAGGTTTTTATTAACCAGTTGGTCAGTTCCACGGTATCTTATGTTCAACAACAGGGCTTTCGGGCATTATCACCCGGCAGATCGAAAAGCTTTAAAGTTGCTAACACAGAAACCGGAGCAACTTCAAACTGGTCGGAACGACATATTGCTTATGTAGCCGGACAAGGTTCATTTTCGTTGAACGATGGCTTTATTACTGAAAAAGGAATGGCTGTGCGTCTCATTTCTCTGGTAACGGATGCGGTTATAAATCCGGATAAGAAAGAGGTTAAGATGTATAATGAAAACTGTCTTTTTTGCAGCAAAGGTAGTTGTGGAGCTTGTATAAAAAGATGTCCGGTAGGAGCTATTACTAAGGACGGACACGATAAGAGAAAGTGTTTTGCCTTTGTATATGGTGAAGATTCACGGCAACGTGCATTTAATTATGGAGGTGAATATAAGTTTAGCTCGGGATGTGGATTGTGCCAGACAGGAGTTCCCTGTGAGTTCAAAATACCGGGGAAAACAGAGAGAACATTCACAGAAGCTAAATCAGCCAGCAACAATTAAACAATAATAAATCAGATTAGAAACAGCTAAATTATTTTCAGCAGGTTATTATTATTACAGGCGTAATCAGAAAAGATTGAATTCATCTCTTTTGCAGCTGACTAATGCTTACTGCATTGTAGAAGATATTCGTAACAAAATGGATATCGAAAGTCTGAAAACCAAAGGACTGCTTATTCAATTGGGAAAAAGCACGGCACCTGTAGATGCCGACCTTAAAGATGAAACAGGTAAATTATTATATGTACACAGAGTATCAACTTATATGATTTTCAAATTTTAAAAAACATAAATTATGAGTAGTATATTATCAACATCAACACAAATCGGTGCTTATAACTTAAAAAACAGGGTTATAATGGCACCTCTAACAAGAATGAGGGCAAACAGCAACTTTGCACCTACGGAACTCAATGTAGAGTATTACAGTCAGCGAGCAACAGCAGGTTTGATTATCTCAGAAGCAAGCCAAATTTCACAACAAGGACAAGGTTATCCCAACACACCCGGCATATACAGCAAAGAACAAATTGAGGGTTGGAAAAAAGTTGTAGAAGCCATACACAAAGAGGGTGGTTTAGTGTTTTTGCAATTATGGCACGTTGGCAGAGTTTCTCATTCGTTGCATCAACCCAATAACAATTTGCCTGTTGCACCGTCAGCTATTGCAGCAGATGGAGCAGTTCTTTTGCCAGATTTTTCAACAGTCCCATTTGAAGTTCCTCATGAATTGACGATTAATGAACTTAAACAGATTGTCGAAGATTATCGTAGAGCTGCAATTAATGCAAAAGAAGCAGGCTTTGATGGTATTGAAATTCACGCTGCAAACGGCTATTTGATTGAACAATTTTTGCGTTCTGGAAGTAATCAACGCACAGATGAATATGGAGGAAGCATTGAAAACAGAGCTAAATTTTTATTTGAAGTATTGGAAGCTGTATTGTCCGTTTGGGAAAACAACAAAACTGCAATTAGAATTTCGCCATTCAACTCAATCAGTACAACTGCCGAGCCAGACCCATATCCATTGTATGATTACGTTGTTCGTAAGTTGGCAAATTATCAGTTAGCTTATCTGCACGTTATAGAATTAAGAATGGATGCCACAACACCTGAGAGCAACAACCAACAAGCAATTTCAGCTGATGAATTTGTAGTGAAACATTTCAGAGAGTTTTATAAACACCCTATTATAGCGGCAGGTGGCTTCAATAAAGAAAAAGCAGAATTTGTAATTGAAAAAGGGTTTGCAGATGCAGTTGCATTTGGCAGACATTACATTTCGACCCCCGACCTTGCTTACAGGCTCGTAAACGGTTTTGAATTTAATCCTTATGACAGAAGGACGTTTTATGGAGGCGGAAGTAAAGGCTACACAGATTATAAAGTTTACAACGAGATTTCTCGATAAAGTGTAGCAACAATGTACGTCTTTTATAAATTTCAATAACAAACTACGAGTATAAAAAGAATTGCAGTTGTCGGGTATAATCCTATTCCTTTTGCAAGGCTAACAATAATTTTAGAAAATAATAAAAATATGAAAACAACTGAAAATACAGTATTGATTACAGGTGGAAGTGCCGGTATAGGCTTTGAAATAGCTAAACTTTTCTCAGAAAACGGTAGCCATGTTATTATTACCGGAAGAGATACTGAACGGCTGAAAAATGCAGCCGCAAAATTAAAGAACGTCACAGCTATTGTTTGCGATGTAAGCAAAGTTGATGAATTAAATAGGCTTGTGTCAAGAGTCAAGCAGGAGTTTCCAACATTGAATATCTTAATAAACAATGCAGGACGTGCTTTAGTTTATAACATATTGGATGATGATGCCCGTGTATCTTTAAATGCTCAGGACGAGATGCAAACAAATTACTTCTCTGTATTACACCTGATTGAAGAATTACTTCCGTCATTAAAAAAGCAAGCCTCATCTGCGATTATCAATGTAACATCTGTGGTAGCAATTGTACCCGGTAGACTTGCTACTTATTCGGCAACTAAAGCCGCTTTACATTCATACACACAGTCATTGCGTGCTCGTTTGGAAGAAGAAAGTTCTGCAATAAAGGTATTTGAACTTATGCCTCCTTTGGTGAATACAGAGTTAACAAAAAATATTGGTGGGGGTAATGGAATTCACCCATCTGTTGTGGCGGAAGATTTAATCAATTCATTGTCAAAAGATGAATATGAAATTCATGTCGGTCAGACACAATACTTCTACGATTTATACCTTAAATCGCCTGAGGAAGCATTCAAAGTAATGAATCAGAAAAGAGAATAAAAACAACTGATACAATAGTTTTGCATTGCGTCTTTAACAAACAAACTATATAGCTTGTTTATTAGAGACGCTTTTTATATACCTTATAATTCTACCGTAGTTTTGGATAGGAGTAAATTCTAAACAGATAACCTCTCTCGAAGAGAGGTTATCTGTTTATGTTCTTAAAGAAAATCCGGTCGAATCTCTAAAAGGAGGTTCGACCGGATTTTTGTATATGCTATTGTTATTCATTTAGTTAAACGATTTTCTAAACTCCAACGGTGAGAGGTTAGTCTTTATCTTGATTAACTTACTGAACGACTGCGAGTGTTCAAACCACTTGTTGCCGCATGATTGTGTCGTGTGCCCTAATTATCTTCTCTTATTACAGAGTACCACACGATACAATCGCGCGGTAGCTGTGAACTAATCCCGTTTCTCCTACTCGATTATTTTGTTTTGTCCACATATTTTGTTTTCTAATTAAATGATTGTCTAAACTTCATAGGTGACATTTCAGTTTTGTTTTTGAATAGTTTATTAAACGATTGAGGCCGCTCGAAGCCCAAATTGTAGGCTATTTCGGATACTGTTAGATTCGTTGTTGTTAAATATTCTTTTGCTTTTTCAATCAATTTTTCGTGAATGTGTTGCTGGGCATTTTGCCCTGTAAGCGAACGAAGTGCATCACTCAAATAACTGGCAGATAGATTAAGTTGGCTTGCCAAATATTCTACGGTAAGAACCCCCTTTTGCAATCCTTCGTCAACATTGAAATACGCATTGATAACCTGTTCCGTTTTTGTGAGTAAATCACTGTTTACGGTTTTTCGGGTGATGAATTGTCTTTCGTAAAAGCGGTTGCTGTAATTCAATAATAAATCTATCAGAGACAAAATAACGTCTTGCGTATGCTTGTCAATATGCTGGTATTCTTCTTCAATTTTTTTTAAAATCGCAATAACATTGGTTTCTTCATTTTCGGATAGATGCAATGCTTCTTTTACTGAATAAGAAAAGAAACTGTAATTTTTGATGTTAGCTGCTAAAGGATGTTTTCCTAAAAAATCGAGATGAAACATTAGCACATAGCCTGTTCCTATAGTTTGATTAAAAGTATTGGTTGCTTCCACTTCCACCGATTGAACTTGCCTGGGGGCTGTAAAAGTCATCGTTCCATTGTCGAAATCATAATAATTTTGTCCGTACTTGATTTTCGATTGGATATTGTTTTTCAGCGAAATGGTATAAAAATTTGTCGTGAATTTTTTCCATACATCAGAGTTTATGGCGTGAATTTCCGAAACATGTACTACGCTCACCAAAGGATGCAAAGGCGGTGCAATGGATAATAATTTGTGAAACACTGATAGGGAATTAATTGTTTTCATAATAACATGCTCTTAAGTAACTGATAATTATTATTGATATGTTTTTTACCACAATAGTTCACAGTAGTTTTAAATAGAAGATATAAGACTAAGAACACATAGCATTATCCCGAATACCGGGATAATCTCAGACTAAGCAAAAGTATCGTCAGATACTTTTACTATGTGACCTAAGTCTTTCCTTCCCCATTATTTCTATGTGTGCTATGTGATAGAAATATATCATTAAATATTGGAAACTACTTAAATACTGTTTATTGCTATCAATGTTTTTGTTTCCAATAGAAAAATCCGAATAGGAATGAATGCTATACATTCCATCAACAACCACTATAATTGTTTGTTTATCTATATTTCATTTTTACAGGATTTGTCAAAGATTTTCTTTGAAGAAGGGAGTTATTTGTTCCAATGCTTCTCTGATAGCTTCGGGACGGTCGTACAAATCATAGTGACTTGCACCTTTTACGATGTATATTTTTTTATTGTCGGAAGCTGCTTTGTTATACAAATCGAAACCATCTCTGTACGAACCAAAACCACCAACTTTGTCGCCAACAATTACCAAAAGTGGTTGCGTGAGGAAATACTCTGCCAAATGAAAGGCATCAAACATAATTAAGTTACTCATGCTCGTGAAAAGTAGTTTGTTACAAGAATTTGGATGTTCTCCACGAGGTGTTCTATAATAATCAATTGCTTCCAATAAATCCATTTCTTCAAGCCCTATTTGTTTGGCTTCTCCGGCAGAGTTAGGTATCCAGTTGTTGATTTGTTTTTCAGCACCATTGGCTTCTGCTGTTCGCTGTTGTGCCACCGCTTTAAGCGTCTCCATTGGATTAGCTTCTCTAAAAGCTCTGCTTGCATTGGTCCCCACAACGGTAGCAATAGCTTTAATTCTTTTCTCCGTTATGGAAGCATTGGCAGCATAACCGCCACCTGCACAAACGCCCATTGCTCCGATGCGGTCATTATCGACAAAGTTCAATGTTGTTAAATAATCTACAGCGCAGCGAATGTCCTCCACACGTGTTGTCGGGTCTTCCAAAAATCTTGGTTCGCCACCACTTTCACCCTGGAATG
>Ga0302204_1000161_pt1 | contig 24436 bp, 28 predicted proteins | sample II_Fen_E1_2_FD_194578 | JGI IMG/M metagenome (GOLD analysis project Ga0302204, IMG submission 194578) | Peat permafrost microbial communities from Stordalen Mire near Abisko, Sweden - II_Fen_E1_1 | ecosystem: Environmental > Terrestrial > Soil > Wetlands > Permafrost | place: Sweden: Abisko...
CAGGCAGTTCTGGAACATCAGGTAGCTCAGGCACATCAGGTAGCTCAGGCACATCAGGTAGCTCAGGAACATCAGGTAGTTCTGGTAGCTCAGGCACATCAGGCAGTTCTGGAACATCAGGTAGCTCAGGCACATCAGGTAGCTCAGGCACATCAGGAATTCGTGGAACATCAGGTAGCTCAGGAACATCAGGTATTAATGGAGCAGATGGATTTGCATCTATAGCAGGAACAACAAATAATGGATTAATAACTTTAAATGAATTATCTCCAAACGTTAGTTCTCATAGTGGATTGACATTTGATGGACGCAATTTAAATATTTGTGGTAATATAGTATTACCTAGCTCATCAGGAACTGGAATATTATTAGGAAATAAAATTCCAACATTTGGATATAGAGACTTAATTGGACAAATAATAACTAGAATTGAAGGATCTGGAACACCAAATAGAGAATCAATAAGAGGTACAAAAATACTTAATTATGCATTTAAAGTTAATGATGATATCGATAATATAACATATCAAATTCCTCATGATTATGTGCCAAATACTCCTATATTTTTAGATATTCATTGGACTCATAACGGTACATCTATTTCTGGTAATTTTGGAATAAATTACTATATGAATTATTGTAAAGGATATAATCAATCTGGACAAATTTTTAATTCCGAATTGACAGTTTCTCAATCAATATCAATATCAGGAATTTCATCAAATCCAAGATGGGGACATTTCATTAATGAAATTCAAATAAGCAACAATGGAGGTGATTCATCACATTTAAATACTTCTTTATTAGAAGCAGATGGATTAATAGAATTAGCATTAAGTGTATCAAGTATTCCAACTATATCTGGAGGTACAACTAATTTACCGTTCATACTATCTGTCGATATTCATTATCAAACAACAGGAGTATTAGGCACAAAAAATGATAACTATCCTTTTTATACTTAATGAATAAAAACTCTAAAAAATGTCAATCTTTTTTAAGATTGACATTTTTTATTATATAATATTTAATATATAAAACTATGAAATATATTAAAAGATTTGAAACACTATTAAAACACAATAATCCGAAAGTAATTAATAATATATTTAAAAAATTCTCAGAAAATTTAAAAAATATTCTGTTTAGACTAAAAGAATTAGATGATTTCAAAGGATCATCAGTTAAAATATATTTTGATGATTCTAATGAAATTACTATATCATATAGATATAAATATATAGATATATTTAAAATAAGATTGTTGACTTATCATAGATCAGAAGGATTAGAATTAACAATTCTATTAGAAAGACGTAATTATGATGAATTTAAAAGTAAAAATAATGTTCTTTATGATGTTATGACTTCAGTTATTAATAAATATGAAACATTTGATCCTGATATTTATTGGGATAGAAAACACATTCACGACATAAAAATAGAAGATAAAAATAACTTAACTATTTTAGATAATATTATTACAGAAATAGAAAAAGAATTTAACTTATATATAGAAACAAATAAATTCAACATATGAAACATATCAAATTATTCGAAAATAATAGTCAAAAATATTTTGTATATACTATTCAAAATTCTGATGAAGATACAGTAAAAGTAAAATTGTTTGACAGTGCGGAAAGCTGCATAAAATATACAATAACATTCATACATGAATATGATAAATCACATAATGAAAATTATGATTGTAAAGATATGATTGATTATGACGAAGTTCTGGATTATTGGAATGGTAAATATTATAATGAACCTGTTGATTTTAATTACGAAGAATATGAAGTGGAAAAATTCGAATTATCAGAAGAATTAGAATTATTGAAGTCTGGAAGTAAATTCAATTTGTAAATGTGCTCACGACCAGGCTCGAACTGGCATCTCATTTTTTAGTTAGGTCACTAAACGCGCTTCCTTTTCACCAACTCAATGATTACTTTACTCAGTGCATCCTCAAATATACAGTCATTGAACCGAACAAGCTCAACCACATACCCTAACACTAGCTTCGTTTACTAGCGACTGTCCCTTAGTCTAACATGAACTTTATAATTGTGATCCTGAAGGGATTCAAACCCTTGACCCTCGCCTTAGAAGGGCGATGCTCTATTCAACTGAGCTACAGAACCGTTGTTTTTTATTACTCTGTAAAAGTAGTGTTTTATTTTGATACTACCAAACATTTTACACTAAATATAGATATAATTTTTATAAAAGTTTATTTAATTGAGCACAATATCAGACTCGAACTGATGAAATCTTTTCAGATGCTGGGTTACAAAGCCAGAGCAATAGCCACTATGCGAATTGTGCATTTATTGAGCTTTAGAAAGGACTTGAACCCTCAACATTTACCTTACAAGGGTAACGTTCTACCAATTGAACTACTAAAGCATTTTTATTGTCGGAATGACAAGATTCGAACTTGCAATAACCTGGTGTCCAATACCAGTAACCTCTCTCTATGGATCGCATTCCGTTGTTTTTATTGAGCCAAGGGTGAGAGTCAAACTCACGACATCCACGTTACTAAGGTGGCGCTCTATCACTGAGCTACATCGGCATTATTGTAGGACTTATTGGAATCGAACCAATGACGTTTTGCTTGTTAAACAAATACTCTGAACCAACTGAGTTAAAATCCTATATTCAAAAAAAGTAGCCCCAGATGGAATCGAACCATCTCCCAAACCTTGTAATAGTCATACGCTTCCGTTACGCCACAGGGCCAAATTTAGAGCAAGTAAAGGGATTCGAACCCTCGGTGTGATATTATCTTTCTAGATTGGAAATCTAGTGCAATCGACCTCTATGCGACACTTGCGTTAATTTATTTTAATATTTGAGCGATAGATGAGATTCAAACTCACGGTGTGCTTTCGCTTACTGGATTGGCAACCCAGCGCCATCGGTCTCTAGGCGACTATCGCATTATTTATAATCATTTATGTAACTATCTGATTATGTGGAGCTTATGGGCATCGAACCCACCTGTTATTCCTCTGTGCAAGAGAGGCGACCACTCCAAGCAGTCCCAAGTCCCATTATTAATTGTTTTTATAAAAATCTAAAAATTTTTCAATTTCGTTTTACTTTTCCGAACTATGTTTTTGTTATGTCGGGTAGGTGAGATTCGAACTCACGATGACTATACGTTCCCTCATGTTCCCAAAACACGTATGCTAACCAACTACACCACTACCCGATAATTAAACTATTTTATTTTTTCAAATATCAAAGAACTCTTTTATATTATTAAATATTACAATAATAATTGTCAGGTGAAGAAGAGTCGAACTTCCTTGTGCCTGATCCTGACACTACCACATACACCTGATATTTTACTGTGACCCAGGAGGGGGTTGAACCCTCATTTTTCATTCCATTATGCACATAGAGTTTAGAAAACTCCGCCATTACAAGGCCATTATTTATTTTGTGATCCAGAAGAGACTCGAACTCTCATTTTTCATTCCATTATGCACATAGAATTTAGGAAATTCTGCCACTACAGGACCAATTAATTATTTAAAAAGAAAAAACCCAAAGTTGAATAATCATCTTTGGGTTTTAACACTATTAAAATATTTTATAAAAATATCAACTTAGATTGTTATCACCCAAATACGCCACTGGTCTTCCTCCTGTTACGGGAGTAGTTGCAGTTGTTGTGGCTGTGCCTGTTGTGATATGTCTACTAATGTTGTTCATGATATTGTATATATTAAAAATTATTTTTTGTTTAAGTTATTTTCTACTTTCTTATATATTATATAAAAAAAGTCATTTTTTTCTATTTTTAAAAATTGATTGATATGATGAACTTTTTTTGAGATTTATTTAGAGCAATAGAAAGACATTAACTCATATACTCAATCTTGATACACTTTCTTGTAATGTTCAACTACACATTTTTTATATCAATCAATTTATTTTTTATTTGTAGAACAAAAGTAATACAAAGTTTTTAATCTACCAAATATTTATTGAATTATTTTTCAATTAATACATTAGTCCAACATATTCATGTTCAAATTCTACATTATATCCTTTTGCTTTTGCATTTTCTATCATATTAATAATATCAATAGTTCTTGAATAATCTCTACAAAATAAATCATAATTATCTTCTAATGGTGGAGCCAATAATGCTCGATCATTATCCCATGATCCATATGTTATAAACACACCATCAAATGAATCATAATTTTCTAAATATTTGGTTTTTATTCTTTCTCTTATTGAATCAGGACACAATTTGTCTTCCCATCGTGAAACAATTTTTCCTGTGAAAAAATTACTAAAAATTATTCTTTTAGTAGGTTCTGGTATTCCAGAATTTTCCATAATAATCCAATTCCAAGTATCTTGATCTACAAGTTTAAATTGTAAATCTCCATCGTTGTCTGTTAATTTTACTATATGTGCAATTTTCATATTATTCATTAATTAATTAATTTATATAACTCTTCTAAGAACTCAATAATTTTTTTATCTATTTTGCCATTGCGAACATCTTCATAAGAATAATCACAAACTTCATAAGATGTTCCTCGATTCTTTGCTGTATAAACATTAAATGTCAAATCTTTAAATTTTAAAATCCACAATTTCAACATAAACTCACTTCTAATTGTTTTGTTTTGAGTGCCAAAAATTTTTGTTAAAGGCTCAATTAAATTACTAGTTAATGTTAATTTATTATCTTGAAATGCATGAGTTTGAATATTAACCATATAATTCAGTATTTCACGACTGTTTGTTATTGAAACAGAATCATTTGAAAAATACTTTCCGTCAATATGTATAATTTTATTAGTTGTTTCCTCAAATTTATTCACTTTCATATATTATGTTATTTTTTATACATTAATATCGTTGATTTTATGAAATGATCAAATTCAAATTTATATTCATTATCATTTATTCCATAATCTTCATAATTTCTATCTATTCTATTTAAACACGTAGTAATTTCAATTATAAGTTCTTTCTTATTTAATTTTTTATATTTTAAATTAGAATCAGTTATTAAATAATTAGAATCATTGATCATTCTATTTTTAATACTTTCAGTATAAGGTTGAATCCATTTTTCCTTATATGAACAATTGAAAATATCTTCACTAACTATGTTCATAGTTTTTTCAGATTTACTAAATAAAAAATTTATTATCTTCATTGTTTAATTTTAAGCAACAAAGATAATAAATACTTTTTAAATATCAAAATATTTTAGAATTTTTTATATATTAAATTTGTTCATATCACCTTTTTGTGATTTATAAGCTTTAGTTATTGGTAAATCTAAATTTCTTTCTGGAACAAATACACCTAAGTCATCATGATTTTCTGCTTCTTCTTCATCATACCAATCTGTGTGTCCAATTTCTATGCCCATATCAGACAAATCCAATTTTATTGTTCTATCTTCTCCTGTTTCATCATTATGCAAATAAATATTTAATGTTTCTAAATCAGGATAATAAGATGTACCATTATTATTATAACCAAACATTTCAGATGCAAAAATATCACTAATTTCATTAATGAATTCCTTTCTATTTATCACATCTAATTTTTTCCCTCTATATTTATAGGCTTCAAATTTTTGTATTTCCATTTTATTTTTATTTTTTATAAATCTCCTAATTCATCTTTTGTTAAACCTAATGAATCAACCAATTTTTGTAATTCTTCTTTATTCATATTAATAATTTTATTAAGAATAATTTTTTTAGCATTTTCATTTGTAGTACCTTTCATTTGATTAGCTAATTGATCTACACTATTACTAGTATTCACTCCTAATTGTCTTAATAATTGAAGTTTTGGTTTAATAGAATCAAATAATGTTATATTAATCCAATTTATTGCAGCTTTTTTATAATTTAATAAATTAGTCACAATAGAAATATCATCAGCTTCTAAAATTCTACTAATCTTATAATTGATTCTATCATTTATTGATTCTGAAACAGTAGTTGGTGCGGTATTAGTAGTAGTAGTTCCAGTTATAATATTTGCAGATGATTTAATTTCAGATATTATAGTGGTAGAATACGTTGATATAGCATTTGAAAATTGGTCTTCTGGATAACTCATCAATGTAAGCAATCTTTTATCTCTTGATCTACTAAATATTTCATTAATAGTAAAGTCATCATTTTGTAATTTATTAACAATAGGTTTCAATGAAAAATAAAAATATTTGATACTTTCTGTTAATACTTTATCAACATCAATTATAGTTTTTGAATTATTTATTTCATTTTGAGTAAGTGATTGACTATTTTTTAAATATGTCTGATATAGAATAGATACATTTTTTTCCACATCTAAACTTTTTATAAAAGATGAGAATAAATTATTTAATGATTGTGTTGGATCAGGAAATATTTTATCATACTGAGATTTTAAAAACTCAGAAATAGATGATTGTGAACTCTCTGTCAAATAATTATTATAAGATATTATATTCATTTTATTTTGTTTCTTTTACTTGTGCTGCTGCTGGTTTTGCTTCTATTTTTTTGACATTTTCTGCTTTTTTTGTCATATCTTTACCATCTGGCTTATCACCCTCTTTGAATGTTAATGTATCACCATCTACTTTAGTTATAGTTCTAATTATTTCTTGATTTCCTCCATCTGGAGTCCAACTAATTTTATCTCCCTCTGTATATTCTGTTTTAACAGGTTTCTCAGCAGGTTTCTCAGCAGGCTGAATTTTAGTTACATCAGTTTTCTTTTTAGTAAATTCACCATTAGTACCATTGAAAGTTAATGTATCTCCTTCTACTTTAATTATTTTTTCTTCTACATCTTTATTTAATGCATCGGAATGAAATTTTACAGTATCTCCAATTTTCAAATCTGTTGATTGTCCAGACTGTTGTTCTTTTGATAAATTTTTCCATTTTTCATCTAATTGTTTAGATAATATATCTCTATTCTTAGCAACTTCTATTGATGCTGTTTTATCTCCGCCTGCATCGTATATTTTTATTTTTGCATTTAAAAATGCCAATTTAAATTCATCTACTTTGTTTGCTATTATAGTAGCTAATTTTGGATTTTTTTCTTGACCACCATATTTAGCTAAAACTCTATTCATTTCATTTTTTGCGACTTCTGCATCAGCATCAATTATTTGCTGAATAAGTTTAGCTTTATCTTTCAATGCTGATATTGTCATTTTAATATTTGTTCCTGCTTCTTTTGTCTCTGTACTTGGTGCTATTGTTTCTTTAGCTTGATTAATAGTATTCTTTACATCATTAACTTTGTTTGCAACATTATTAACTGCAGTTGCAACATCAGCTTCATTTAATTTATTTTTTAAATGAACTCTTACTTTATTGCTTTCTTTTTTCACGTCATTTTCAGATGAATTATTAGTTGTAGTCTGTTTATCAGAAGAAACAGTTGAAGGAGCAGCAGGAGCAGAAATTTTAGAAGGAGAAGTAGCAACAGAAGAAGTGGTTGTAGTTGTTGAATTTATTTGTCCCTCAGCAGTTAAATTTAAATCAACTTGAACTTTTTTCTTAATATCATCATTAATCTTTTTTAAGTATTTTACATATATATCTTGAATTTCTTGACCTCCTTTTACTTTTTTTATATAAGTTGAAATGGTATTAAATAATTTACCTATAAAGCTAAATATTCCTTCATTTATTGATTTGCTATCATTATGAATATTTAAAAATTCATTCTTTGAATATAGATTTCTCATGTGAAAATTTTATTTTTTATTATATATTAATATTTTAAAATCAATTATAACTTTTATATTTTTATATATAATAAAAATCAATTATAATATGTTTGAATTTAGAAGTTATACAGCGAATGGTACTATTTATGTAGAAATACGATACAATGGAATAGTAATTGATACTCAACAATTTGTCACATATTTCAAATACACTAAAAATGGGGTTGAATATCCAGGAATGACTGGTGCAGTAGAATCTATCAAGTCTGAAATAACAATGGCTAATATGTATTATTCTAATAGTACTCAAATTATTTATCCATTCACTAGTTTTTCTGATACTCCATCCAATACTCCAAACACCAATAATATAAATTCAAATTCAAGTGATATTACAACATCAATCGCATCTGGTGTAACATCAGGTATAACATCAGGCAATACAGCAAGCTTAGGAACAGATGAAATAAATAAAAAAATTAAAGATGTTAAGGATGGTATGACTACACTTCAAGGATTAGGATTATCTGGAATAAAAGACATAACAACAAATTTATGGAAATCTATTGAATCAATGTTATTAACAAAAAGGCAAATGGCAAAAAAATTATTATTAACATCAAATCCATCAATGACAGAAGAAACTGCACAATTATTTATATATGGAAAAATATATTATAAAAATGGAATATTATATGATAATGATATTATAGATCCAAGCTGTGTATCAAAGCCAACAGATGATAAGTACTATCCCCCTTTAAGTGAAAAACATTCAATTTCAAAGCAAATTGATAAATGGATAGAAGAATTGAAGCATTCTTTGGAACAATTAGGAATAAAATTGGGTGAATTTACAAGTTTAATCGCTGATACTATTGAAACTATTGCATTAGCTCTGGTATCATTAGTATCATCATTAGTAATTCTTCCTTTTGGAGCTGGAATTCCAACCGCTTTAACTGCAGTAAAGACTATGATGATAGCTATAAAAAATTTACAGGCAAAAATAGGAGAAATATTTCCTTTTTTATCATCATTTGATATATTAGGTTATTTACTACCTATGTCTATATTAGCTGGAATTTTAGCTACATTAGCTGGAATTTTAGTAATATTGAAGACTATAATTGATTCAATTACAAGTATATTCGGAATATTAGCAATCATAACAGCATTATTTAATAAAATCAAAAAAAGATCTGCTAGTGTTCCTTTTAACGCTAATGCGATAGCAATACCAAATCAAGTTAAAATTAGTCAAATATCAATGCTAAGTGTTACTGCAAACGGAGGTGATTATAATTATACTTTTGAATGGACAGATTCATATGGTAATATAATAGCAAATGATCCTAATCTTGATTATGATGATGGAACTAGAACATTGACTCCATATATTCCATATGTTGCAAAAACTCTTGTGACTCCTTCATCAGAAATTTCAAATTACACAGTAAAAGTAACAGATGGAACTGGAAAATTCACAACATCAACAGTTCAAATAAAAAGAATTTAATAGTTTTTAAATTTTTCAAACTTAACTGTGAGTTTATTATCAGAAACTTTAATAGGAAATTTAATAGGTGCCTTCAATTCTATTAATTTTGATTCAAATGGATTAACAGTATTATTACTTACTAAGTTATTTATTAATGATATATCATTATTTTTAAGTCTATTGGTTATGTATTCAATACACTCTTCATCACTATTTCTTATTAAGAAATCAAAGTAATCCTGCAAATTATTAGTATTCATAAAATTAGACTTAACATCGTCATAAAAATAAACTTTATCATATGCTTCTTTTTTAATAGGCACAAAACGTTTATCCTCAATTGTCAAACCTATCATATGTTCCAATAAAACTTTATTTTTATCATAAATAATTTTATCCATGAATCCAGTGGATCTAATTGATTCTGATACAAAATATATTTTACTTATTTCTAAACCATACTCTTTTAATTTTTCTCTTAATTTATTTAATAAATTTGCATGTTTTTTCCTATCACTTCTAGCTGTCAAAACTCCTATTTCTATGTTTTTACCAATTAGATGCTTAACATTATCTAATAATAATTTGACATCTTTATCATTTAAAATATCTTCATTGAAAAATTCACTGTAAGATATTCCTAAATTTGACAATCTAATGTTTCTATTTTTTCTTTGAACCCTCTCTAGCATATCTTTGGATATGCAAAATGTTTCACCATTATAATCAACTGGTAATTCATCTTTTGAATAAATACCACTTTTAATTAAAGCGAATTCAATTGGAGAAATCTTTAACATAGGAACAGATGGTTTATTTTTATCAATTAACCATATATCGCTTTTTATGTACCAAAGACTATTATCAAGATCAAAAAATGCAATTTCTTTACTCATATTATTTTAAAATTTTTAGTATATCTAATTGATTATCTTCTATAAGTTCTACTGCATCTTTTTTTGAAAAGAATCCAGCTTCAACAATCTCATTTTTTAAAAAGTTCTTCAAAATCATGTCATTAACTAGTTTTATGTTGATATCACCATATTCAATATCTACAACATAACAAGTTAAATTTTTTTTTATTCCAGATTTTTCATATTCTATTACAAATTTATCACTAGAATTGATTTGCTTCTTTGTGATTTTTATTCCAGCTTCTTCCCTTAATTCAGCTATTGCTGTCTTTATCTTACCCATATCATCCTCAATATGACCCTTTGGAATTGACCATTTTTTCTCTTTTTTCTTGAATTTTTTTGGTCTTACTAATAATATTTTATTATTACATATTAGAACAACTCCAGAAAGTTTATGAGATTTCTGTTCTTTTTCTTTTACCTGATATTTTTTAAATTCAACTATATACTCATCAAATTTTACCATATAACATTAAATCTTTTCTGATTTTTCTTTTCTACTTTTTTTATTATTAATACTAATACTAATTGGTATGTCTTTTATACCATTAAAATCTATAAACGCAAATTTATCTCCTTCTTTCCAATTAATATTATCTGCCATATCATCAATCTCAGATAATTCATCAGATGTCATAGTGAGTGCTTCACTTAAAAATTTCTGAAAATTCATTATTTTTGACATATTTATAATTTTTGATTTTGGTATATATATAAATAATAAAAATCAAATAAATTAACTAAATATTAACAATATTTATTAAATGTTAAATTTTTTTGTATTTTTTATTGCTTCAATATCTTTCATAAAATCTGGATTTTTTTTAATAATATATTTTATAGCTTTTTCACTATCAGAAGTCTTCATTAGATCCTTAATATAATCATAAATATCATCATCAGTAATAACATTAATTAAATTTACATTCAAATCAATTAATTTTTTTAACATCTTTAATCTATCGTATATAACACACAATACCAAAGGAGATACATAATAATCATCATTGTCACTATCCTTTCCACCAAATGTAACATTATTAATATCTGCGCCTTTATTTATTGAATCGTCGAATAAAAAATAATCACAAGTACGAATTGATTTGTTCAAATTATCATTTAATTCTTCCTGAGATTCTTTATCTTCATCTGGAACATAAATCACATTTCTATTTGAGAAAAAGTCTTTAAATTTTTTAAGCATGAATATAGAATTTTTTTATCATTGAATATTATATATAAAAAAATCACTATTAAAAAATAGTGATTCTTTGTATTATGGTTTATATTTACCCAAATTGTTCATTACTGAATTCATATTAGGAATTTTATTTGAATAATTTGACATACCTGAATTATCACTTGATGACTCTTTCTGTTGCTTATTATCACGTTCAATTCTAGCATTCAATCTTTTTACATATTCTTCATATTCCCACCAAACTAATTCATTTATAAAATGAGGTGCAATATGATCAACATCCATGAATCCAAATTTATTATCCAAAATATTCGTCAAAGGCATCTGGAATAACGAAAATATTTGAGGCTCCAGTGGGAAAGCTCATATCAGTGTGGACCTCCATTCCACATTCTGGACACTGATTCTTCATTTCTTTTATACCAAATATCATATTATTTACTGCCTGATTTAAAATTTGAAAAGTTTTCATATCCATTCTCTTAAATTCCTGCTCTTTCACTTTTATTCCTTCTGCAGTTATGTTATTTCTGTCATGCAGCAAAAATGATGCTAATTTCAAAAATGCAACATTAGGATTTTTTTCACCTTGAATTTTATTTTTAATATCACCAAAAAATATTTCTTGAATGCCAATTGTAGGAGGAGCTAAATTATAATCTACACCATCAATATTAAAAATAAAAACTTTATTAATAGGATCATAAAATTTCTTTAATTTTTCAGGCATTTCATGATTAACAAAAGATTTATCAACAGTATCAGAACTTGTAGCTCTTAATTCCATCTTAAATTCTTTACCACAATTACCACAAATAACTTCTTTTGATAAATTTTTACCACCTGGAAATGTTAACTCTCTAATCATAAAAATTAAAGATAATCTATCACCATCACGAATATCTTTATAAGAACCCTGTTTTCCATTAGGATGAAAAAATCTTATGCAAGAACTTAATATCTGATTCATTTTTTCCGTTATATCTAAATAATTTTTATCATCAACCACAGAATAAGCTTGTACTTCTTGTACTCTTGCTGCTCTAATACTAAGTTTAGTTCCATTTTTATAAAATATTCCACAAGGTAAAATATTAAATGGAATAATAGTATATTCATTTGAAGGTATATTATTATCCAAATATGACATATCTGGTTTTTTTATGTTATCTATATTATCATTGTCATTTTCATTGACATTAAGATTTTTTTCTAAATAAGATAATGCATCATCTTCTTCCTTATTTTTAAAATTACTCATATAATTAATTATTTTTTATTATATATAAAATTTATTCTGTCCCACACAAAATAAAAATAAAAATAAAAAATAAAATTAATTAGTTAAAAAACATATAAAACATTAAAATTTGAACATTATAGCATAATAATTTAAATATTATCAAATATACGATGTTTCAAATTTATATATACTGAAAGACAATTGTTAATAAGATTAACAATTAAAAAAAAAATCCTTGTTTATGAAAATTTTATTTTTACTTAAAAAATCTAAAACTTATAGCTCAGATTATAGTTCAGATTATAGTTCAGATTATAGTGAAAATCAAGAACACAATGAACCTAAAGACTATTCATGCGGAAAATTAAAATCTGGATTATACAATTCTGCAAGATTAGTATCTGATTTTATATCAACATTACCAAATATGAAATCTGAAGTAGATTTATGTATAGACGGAAATAATATAGATTCTAAATTACATAAATTTAAGCCAGATATATGCATAATTGAAGCAGTTTGGATAACTCCTAAAAAGCTATCAGAACTTCAAAAATTATATCCTAAACTTAAATTTGTAATTAGAGTTCATAGTAAAATTCCATTTTTAGCAATGGAAGGAATTGCTATTACTTGGATTAAAGAATATTTAAAAATTAAAAATGTAGAAGTATCATTCAACAATGAAATAACTCATAAAGATCTTAATTCAATAGGTATAAAAAATATTTATTTGCCTAATATATACGAGAAAATTAAAATAAAAAAAGAAAGATGTGATTTTTTTAAATTTTTTAAATTTTTTAATTTAAGAACAAAAAGAAAAATAAAGGCATCATATAATATAGGTTGCTTTGGCGCTATTAGACCATTAAAAAATCAACTGAATCAAGCAGTAGCAGCAATAAAATTTGGAGAAGAAAATAATACAATTGTCAATTTTTTCATTAATTATAGTAGACTAGAACAATCTGGAGAAAATGTTTATAAAAACATTAAAGCACTCTTCAATAATACTAATCACAACCTAATTGAAATTGATTGGCTAAATAGAGAAGATTTTCTTTCTCTACTAAGTAAAATGGATATATCAATGCAAGTATCATTAACAGAAACATTTAATATAGTAGCGGCTGATTCAGTATTTGTGAATGTGCCTGTGCTAGTTTCAAAAGAAATCAATTGGATATCAACTGGAATATCAGATCCAAATAATGTCGATTCAATGTATATTCAAATGAATAAAGTTCTGAAAAATAAAGAGAAATATATTAGAAAAAATCTTATATCTCTTAAAAATTATAATAAAAAATCAACAAATACTTGGATCGATTTCTTATATGATAATTTTGAATGCTAAATTTTATAATTTTTATAAACTTTAAAAATATATTCCTATATACCAAAATAAAAATAAATATGGGCATAATAGAAATTATTCTAACAATAGTAGCATGGAGAAAAGGATGGAAATGGTATTCTCTAATTCCAATTAGTGTAGCATTCATCATTGGAGCAATATGCGGAATGTCAGGTGTAAGTCCAAATGATGTAATATGGCTAGATATTCTTGTAGCAATAGTATTAATTATAATGTGTGACAGAAAACCTAAATCTAATATTGATAATGACAATGACAACATTGAAATAAAAAAAGAATCCTAATGGATTCTTTTTTTATTAAAAATAATCAGGTTTTGTTTAATTTTTCTTCTCAATAATTTAAACTATCTATATTTAAGTTATAAGTTATTGATTTTTAAGGACTTAATAATAAAAATCTTCCCAATAATCTGCTACGAAGTTTGCAGTCAAATCAAAGATATCGGTTGAGCTATCCCAGCTTAGTTCTTCAAATCCTGTAAAACTTTTCATCATAACGTTATGATATGTTACTCTACGAATAACTTTACCTTCTTTATCATGTGCGTGGATAATAATATCGCCTACTAGATTTTTCTTATAATGAAGGGTGCCAGTTTCATTATTCCAACCTAAATCGTACCAATCTTTTAGAATTTTGAAGCAAAAAATTTGATAGTCATCATTTTGGTTAAGATTAAATACAATAGACAGATCATCTATATGTGTTTTTTCTGGCATCATAATAAACGCTCTTGTAGAGTATTTAAATCTTTGAACACCAGTTGATAAATCAGGATAAGTTGGGAATTTTGCTGATTTAGTATTTTCCAAAAGAAGGTGAGTTGCATTTGGATGTAAAGATTGAAGAACAGTTGGTAAAATAATTGTTACTTCGTATAAATTTTTGTGAATAGGTTCCCATTTTTCTCTTGCCGTATCCACTGTTGTAAAGTGTGCTAATCCCATTTTTTATTAGATTATTTTTTATAAATATATTAATATTCTATCTATATATTAAATTTAACACACTGTAATGAAAAAAACCAACTAATATTTTATTTTACCTAAATAGGTGCTTATATACATAGTTTTTCATAAAAATACTAAAAAACCGAAAAAAAATATTTATATATAATAGGTTTTTTATATGTTATATTTTGATGTTAAAAATAATTCAGGATATTTTTCAATTAAAAAATCATATATTTTAATTACCTCATCAAAATTACTTTCTTTTATATCTTCAATCGATGTTATAGTCAAATTATCAATTTTTATTCTATTATATTTATTTGTTAGTATTGGAATAACTTCATATAATTCTGATATTTTATTCAAATCTAAAGTTAATGAATTTATTATTTCATAATAGTAATTTATAAAATTATCAACAGATTTTTTAGAATTCAGAACTTTCAATTTTATTTGTCTATCATAAATCTCATCTCCATCAAAATTTGAAACTGAAATCGGAAGGAATTGTTCATCTTCCCAATATGGAGTAGCATATACATAAAAATCATGATTACCCCATGTAAAAGCACCTGAACCATAATCCACATAAAACTCAAATCCATTAATTATTTTATTATCAGTTTTAATTTTATCATATAGTATATCTATATATGTACTATCTTCATCAACACTTTCATTAAATCTTTTCAATTTCATATATTATATATTAAATTTATTCACATTTTGTCTTAATTTATATCTATCAATCAAATCCTGTTTTTCTTCTGATAAGTCAAGAATTTCTTTTGTACCAACAATAATCGAATTATCTTTATCGAAATAAAATTTAATATCAAATGGAATATTAGTATATTTAACTTCTATCTCTAACTCATAATAACCTTTATTTATATCAACAATTTCTCCTATTGTATTATTAGTAAATTCTACTATTTTATTTTTTTTAGCATCAGAGCTTCCGTTCCAAATATCATTTTTTTTTATATTTAGTACAACATAATTTCCTATTTTAATATCAGAATATTTGTATTCTTCATAAATTTTCAAATACTTCATATTGTTATATATTAAAATTTAAAATTTATTTTTTATATATATTATTATGAGATATATAAAAACTTTTGAAGATTTAAAAAATACAGTAATATCAATTAAAAAATTAATGGATGATTGCTTAACATATGATATTGATTTTTTTGATTTACTTAAAGAAATGATATTAAATAATATAATAACATTTCAATGTTTTAAAAATTATGACAATGAAGGTAATTATACATATGATAATATTAGCAAAACTGGTAGAATTGAAGATGTTGATTTAGTTTCTGAATACAGAAATGTTTATGAATATGATATATTAGTTAAAATGAATAAACGATGGTACCAGTTGACAGATAAAAAAATAAATTTATCACAAACTTTCACTTTATATAATCACAAAAAAGGTAAATTGGAGGAGGAATTAGAATTAGCAAAAAGTGCAGAAAAATTTAGAATATAAAAAAAGAGAGAAATTAAATTTCTCTCTTTTTTTTAGTTATTTATATTTGATTAATGAAATCCCATTGATTTAATATCACCTTTTTTCATTATTGTAATATTATTTACAATTATACCCATTCCTTTTATAAGTTCTACATAAGTATCAATAACTCCCATTTGCAGATCAATAACATAATCAGTATTATTACTTTCATCACAAACATTCCAGAAATCATATAATGCATTATTATCCAACATATCTTTACAAATTTTATCTGCTCTATATTTAATTTCTGCTCTGATTTCAGCGGTATTAAATTGCCATTGATAACCTAATAACATATCATACATTCTATTTTCAAGTTCAATAAGAACTTCTCTTGAATGTAAGAAGCTAAGAGATGAGAATGGAAACACTTGTGCAGTTACTTCATCATTAATACAATATCCATTATTTAATTTATATACAATAGGATTTGCATTCATGCCATGTAAATATTCAAGATCTGTATTATTAAAGTCCATTTCAGTTTTAGTAATAGTTTGAACTCTACCATTTGTAATACCAGCGCATATTGTCCAAGGAGTCATACCTGCTACATTAGATGTAAATTTCTGCATATAAGTTGTAGCTGCATAAGCTGCAGGTGGAACCCATTTTGGTATTCCATTATCATATATTCTTATATATGGAAAGAAATATCCAACACAACTTCTACCATCTACACCTTGATGAGTTTGAGCAAATTGGTAATAATAATCTGGATTCTTACTATCATCAGCTCCTGCTTTAACAAAATCTAAATTAAGGGTATAATCAGCATTAACAAATGATGGATTATTTGATTCTCTAAATATTTTAGCACTTGGCATACTTATAAATCCTAAGCAATTAAGTTTCAAACCACAAAGATCAACAAGTTGTTGTTTTGAGCCATATCCTGACATTGGAGTAAGTCCTAAACCAAATGAATCTATTAAATATCTCCATGAGATTTTATTTTTATCAGCTAATGCTTTTCCAAGATTCGTGTCCATTCCAACGATATCAAGAATTGAATTTTGTCTAACATCAGTACCATTAGGTATAGAATCTGCATGTACTTTAAATGGAGATAAAACCAAAGCTTTATATTCATCAACATAAACATCAATTTCTGAATAACTGAATGTCTGTAATGATGGAGTCTGTCCACTCAAATTGAAATATCCAATTTTTATAGGAGAATCAGTATACATTATTTTTCTATCAACATTTGTCGGATCATTTTTAACATTTATAATTCTAGTTAATTTTCTAGGAACTGATCCTTCTAAATAACCTTCTCCATTAGGTGCAGCCCAATATGATTCATCATAATATGCAGTTAAGAAATTACCTATTGTTATTTCTGAATATCTATTTTTATCAATTGCAATTTGTCTACAATCTGTAAGGTCATCACCATACCATTGTAATATTTCAACAGATTGTTTCCAATTAGATCTATTTGAAAATACAATTAATTTACTATTATATTCATTCACATCTATCCAGTTAGCATTTGGAATAGAAGTTGGAGTTGAAGGATTAATTGATGATAAGAAATTAACAGTTAATATATCATTTTGATCTATAAACATTTCTAAATATATTTTATTTGTCAATCCACTATTATTATTAACATAAAAATAATCATAATTATTAATAACACCATTATAATAATCCAAATAAAATTGAGAATATTTTGCTACTATACCAGTAGTATTTGAATCACCAAGAACATCATATCTTGTTGTTAATGTTGTACTGTCATGTAGCAAAAATTCATTGTCTGTATAATACATTAAGAAAGAATTATTATAATGACATAAGCTAGGATTATTACTATTAATATATATTTTAATATTTGCATTTTGTGTTGACGTAGCTTCTGTTGCAGTTACCGCAGATATTGGATCTTTAGATTCCGATACAAAAGAACCGTTATTTTGCTGAATCAAAACACTCTTAGTAGTAATATTATCATACATTTCATAAAATGCTTGAGATTCTCTAAGAGAATTATAATCATTATAAACACCAATTTTTCCTGATGTTCCTTTAAATTCAATATTCATATAATTTTGATTATCAAAACCATTACTTATTAATGTTTCATATCCTGAATTTGTACCAAATGAAACATATCCATTAGTATCTACAGATATTGGATTGTATGTTAATGTTAAACTTGATCCAGAATTAACAATTTGTACATATCCTAGAATTATTGTATTATCTAAGCTAAATAAATAATCAGGTAGAACTGCACCAGTCACGTTAGGTGATGCAATACCTTCTAATACATCTACTACATTATTAGTAAGATAAATAACATCTACTCTTGATCCGTATTCATATGGAACACTTGATGATGATACAGTTGAAAATGTAACACCAGTAATAATTTCTCCACCTATGACATAATATGAATTAGGAGAAACAGTAAAACTAGTATCTAATGTAGTTCCTATTGTAGTATCGCATTTAATTCCAAATGTCATTCCATTTGTATATACTCCAGTTCTAACATTTGCTCCATTCGTCATGAAATCTATATTATAACTATCTAAATTGTTAGTTATAACGTTATTTGGAGAATCTAAATATTTTTGAGCATATATGATTTGCTCATTAAGAGTTGTACTATATGACATAAAATTTACGCTATTAACATCTTCTCCAACAATTGTACCACCTATAATATCAAGGCTACTTACTCTGAAATCAGTTCCAAGTAAAACATCTTCATTATATGTACAGAACAATCCAGTTTTATCTGTATTATTATTTATAATATTTTTAATGTACATATCTCTATTATTCAAATCTTTAAAATATGGAATCAATGAGCAATCATAACTTGCAAGAATTGATACAGTACTTTCATTTAGGAATGCTGATATTTGAGTTTTAATTAAACCATTTCTATCAAAATATTTACTAAATGTATTATCATTAGATAATGTTTTATAATCAGACCAATCACCTGCAACTACTACAACGGATACCAAGTAATCTGAAATCCAATCCCTGTAATCAAGGTATGCAGGAACTTTTGTTCTATCACCATACCAAGCTTCTGCAGTAACATCAAATCCAGTAACAGATGACTTAAACATAAATACACTAATTTCAGTATCTCCCATATTTGTTATATGAAAAAGTCTATCAGTATCTTGTACTCCAAAGTTATTTGCTTTTACTACATTCAAAAATGAATCAGTATCTCTTTCCCAGAAATCTTGTCTATTATAAAATGATTCATAAGCAGATCTTATAACATCACTATTTTGAGAGTTGCTACTGGCAGAAACTCCTATAGATTGCCAGTCTACTTTATCTCTATTTGGATCTGTGGCTAACAGATTCAATGCCCAAACTGGACCACTTTTTAACATTTGTTTAACAGTTTTATGAAAAAAAGAACCTTTATTTTCTAATCTTCTATCATCATCTCCAAATATTGTACTGAAATCAGTTGGATTTGTTACATAGATTGGAGTATTGAATGGACCTTTTTTTGAAAATCCAGGAACTAAATTAATTAAAACATTTTGCACTGGAAGTTGAACAATACTTTGATCTATTTCCTGAAAGAAAATACCTGGTCTTTTGTATTTTCCGAAATCTGCGTCTTTTATTGGCATAATTTAAAATTATTTTTATGTATATATTAAATATTTATTGTAAAAAAATACTAATTGTTAATATTTCACTTATTCACTTACAATATATATTAAATAGATTTTTTGAAAAATGTCAGAAAAAGATGCAAAATAAAAGATGATATAATTTGTTTTATTCAATTTTTTTATTACCTTTATATAAGTGAAAAACAAAAAGAAATTACATTGAAAATAATAAAATTCAATAAGTAATTTTTAGATATAAATAACAGAAATAAAATAACAGAATCTTAGATATAAATGATATGATGTTAAGTGAGTTGAATATAGAAATGCTGACTTCAAAAAGTGATGATATTTAAAAAAATTATAGTATAAGATATGAGATAATTAACCAAAATAATATTAACTAAAAAAGAAAAAGAAAAAGAAAAAGAAAAAAATGAATTATAATATTTAAATTTAGATTATTATTAAAAATAATCAGTTAAAGATAGAATATATCATTCTAATGTTGAACAAATTAAAATTATCAGCACATAATTTATAATGTGTCATAAAATGAATTAATTTCTCAACTCAATCATAACTATGTAACATAGTATGACTTATATTAGTCTGTATGATAGAATCATATATTACAAAAAAAATAAATAGTTAAATAAATGTATTTTCTAAAACAAATGAATACATTTTGAATACAATAAATCAAACATAAACTTTATGATATCAACTAAAAATAATGAACTTGAAAAACAGTTCGAAGTGCGTACAGGTATAAATTTTCAAGAATTTTATAAAAATCACAAACCTAAATTAATATGGTATATCGCAAAATACACTAAAGACTCTGGAATTGCAGAGGATCATGTAGAAGATGCGTTTATTCAAGCATTATTGAATATTGAAACTTATAAAAGACCTGATGAAGGTGGAGCACAACTAAACACTTGGATTTATAAAATCGCAGAAAATATAGTTAAAAAAGTTCACAAAGACAGTGAAAGATTACCAACTGATTCAATTGATAAAGATTTAGCAATAAATTTTAGCTTATCTAACATTATAGCATATGATGATAGTAAAAAACCAACTGAAGAATATAATGTTTTTGTAAAAAAAGCAACAATCATAAAAGATGCAATATATAATCTACCTGAAAAAGATTCAAAATATAAGAAAGTTCTTATAATGAGAGAGATTGAAGGTATGCAATATAAAGAAATTTCAGATGAATTAAACATAAATCTATCTACTATAAAATCTCAAATCAAAAAAGGAAGAACAATAATCAGGAAAAAAGTAGAAAAAAAATTCAAAGATATAGATTATAATGAAGGTGAGAAATGATATAATGTCTTATGAGTCATCAAAATGGTATATAAAATTATGGAGAAATAGATGGTATTTATATGCCATCTTTCTTCATTTTAAAAATTTTATTGACGTACAACTATGGATTGATTATTTAATACAGGATCACAACATATCTGATGATACTAAAAATCTAACAACTAGATGGAGAGAAATAAAGCATCACATTGAAATCAGCAAGATGTACAAATTTTCAACAAAAATAGAAAGGGAAGACTAATCTAATAATCAGCAATTTAAGTTATTTTTAAAATATTAATTTAAAATCTTGTTATATTTATAATAAATTATTCAAAAAATAATATTATCTTTGTAACTCAATTTAAAAATAAATTTTAATAAAAAAAAAATTATGACTGATCCAAATGGTAACAATTTTTCACCAAAGATGAAATCTATTAGAGAACTTCTTGATACTCCTGAATTTAGAGATTATAAATTCAAGATTAAAAAAACTCAAAAGAGAAAAGAAACAGCCTACAAATTTACATCAATTGGTTATTCTACAGATGCAGTAAAGTATCTAATAATTATAAATACTGTTATATTTATAGTTACTTCTTTTTTTATGCCTTCATTAATTGACATTGGTGCAATTTATAATATTTCAGATCAAAATTTTCAACCATATCAAATCATAACATCCATGTTTCTTCATGGTAGTTTTATTCATTTAATTGGAAACATGCTTGCATTATGGTTTGCAGGTAATTTTATAGATAAATCAATTAGCAGCAAAAAATTCTTATTGTTATATTTCATAAGTGGTATTGCATCTAGTCTATTATGTATGCTAATTAGTCCATCACCTGCTGTTGGAGCATCTGGCGCAATTGCTGGTGTAATGGCTGCACTTTTATTTTTAGCACCAGAATCTGAAGTTCTTTTATTCTTTGTTATTCCAATGAAAATAAAGAATTTTATATATGGATTTGCAGCATTTTCTTTAATATTTGGCATATTATCAATAATTAATTCAAATTTAGGATTTGGAATAGCACATTTTGGACATTTAGGAGGATTGATTGGTGGATATTTAACAATGCTATATTGGAAAAATAAACGACAAATTCGTACTTATTAATATGAAAACAAAATCAGGATACGAAACCAATGGAGATTATATAAAATTCAAAAGTGGATTTACATCATTTTGGAAGGTCGAAACAGAAAATGATATCAAGCATTTTAAAACAGAATTTGATGCAGATATCCACATAATCACAAAAATTGTAGGTTGTGAAAAAGGATATACTAATTGTAAGTATTATAAGGAGCAATTAAACGGTTGTCAAAATTGTAAAATAGGATATAATAAAAATTGTTCAAATTTACAAACACACACTGAAAAAATATAAATATGAAAAAATTATTTATTATATTAATATTATTAATTCCTTTGTTTTCATATTCTAATGTATCATCAGAGGAAAAAGAACTTGATCCAAAGCAAGTTGTCAAAGACATAACAGAACAAAAAAAACTAATAGTTGAAACTCTTAATGAAGGAGGAAAAGGAGTTTCAATCATAACAGATGAAGTTCGTGTGTATGGATTAAAAAAAACAATAAAAGCAAATTCTGCTATTTTTGTACCTCTATTCATTTTTATAGTTTTTTTCTTGCTTTTTTTAAAAAATAGAGGTAAAGAATAGGTTATTAGAAAAAAATGTATTACTTTTGTATATCAAATAAATAAATAATTAAAAAATATGACAGATTTTTATAAATTCGTAATTCCTGATCAAATGCACGAAAAGCTTACTGAAGCAGTCGTAGCTATGATGGCAACTGGTAATTTACCATACTATGGTGAGTTTGCTTTGTTCATCAATTTCTTTGAAAGTAAAAATAATCCTTATATTCCTACAGCAGGTGTGAATGTCACATCATCTGGTATGAATTTTTATTGGGATAGAAAATTCATTGATTCATTACCTCAGCCAGAAATAAACTTTCTTTTGATACACGAAGAATTTCACATTCTTTTTGATCATATCAAAAGAAGTGTAGGTTACAATTTAAAAGATGCTAATGTTGTACAGGATATGATCATCAATCAGATAATCTATGATGAAATAATGAAAAAACAAGGACTTGGAACAGGTTCTAAACCTTTCATTGGAATACCAAGAGATGAATTAGGAAATAATAGTGCTCTTATGGTACCAAAAGAGTACAAAGGAGAACAAATATTTGAAGATTTGTATGAATGGTATGTTACAAAAAAAAGAGAGTGGCAAGAAAAGAATAAAGAAAATATTCAGAAAATGCAAAGCCAAGCCAACAAGTGTCCAAAATGTGGATCACCTATGACACCAAATGATAATGGAGAGCCAAAAGATGGAGATGGAAATCAAGATGGAAAGGGCAAAAAATCAGAAAAAAAAGAAAAAGGTCAAGGTGAAGGACAAGGTGATGGTGATCAAGGTGAAGGACAGGGTGAAGGACAAGGTGAAGGACAAGGCGAAGGTCAAGGTGAAGGTCAAGGTGATGGTACTCAAGGAGATGGCAAAAAATGTCCAAATTGTGGACATGAGCACAACAACAATCAATCTCGTCAAGGAAAAACGGATACATCTGGTAAAGATAGATATGGTAAATATGGCAAGAATGATGCAGAATGCTACTCTCTTGAAACAATCTTTGAAGGAGAAGAACGTCAAGAACAAAATACTCTTGATGCGCACTTAGGAGATGATATTCCTCAAGAATTAAAAAGAGAAATCGTTGAAGGTATCATGACAAGACTTAAAAATCGTGGTTTGGAATCAGGAGATGTTGACGCCATTCTTAATAAACTTAGAAAATCTAAAAAAGATTATTTAAAAGAGATTAAGAGAGCAATGAGTAGCCAAGTTTTTGGTGCAAGAAAAGAAAAGACAATTGTACGTCCTAATCGTAAAGGAATACCAGGAATGAAGGGGCACAAGAAATTCAAGAACGAAATTAATGTTCTTCTTGATACAAGTGGCTCAATGTCA
>Ga0302204_1000164_pt1 | contig 24261 bp, 22 predicted proteins | sample II_Fen_E1_2_FD_194578 | JGI IMG/M metagenome (GOLD analysis project Ga0302204, IMG submission 194578) | Peat permafrost microbial communities from Stordalen Mire near Abisko, Sweden - II_Fen_E1_1 | ecosystem: Environmental > Terrestrial > Soil > Wetlands > Permafrost | place: Sweden: Abisko...
TACGTTTAAAATAAACTGTTTTCTGTTTTCTTTTAGGGTAGAAAATTCATTCGAATACAATACGTTAATAACTAGAGACTTAGCATTTGGGAGTTTATTGATTGACATGTCTTTAAGATTACGGAATGATCAATAAAAATACTGATAATCAATGAATTACCCAAATGTTTTAACTCTTATTTTATATCTATTTTTCTTATTATCAGATACGTATTTCATTTTATAACTAACCATTGTTATTTTAATCTCTGCAAAAATACAACAATTTATGCAAGTGCTATAAAATCACCCAATAATTAAAAATAATTAAAATACAGGCATCATTGAATATTATCTACGAAACATTCGTAGTTTTGCGAAGTCCTCGTAATTGAAATATAGTAAACCGTTTAAATAGTTATTAGATTCACCAGAAAAACAATCACCATGAATAGAAGAATAGTATTGGCTTTAATTCTAACCATAAGTTCGTTCCATAGTTTGGTTTATTCAGAAAATGAGATTTTGAATAAAATGATTTCCAATCTAAACAGTATTGAAACGATAGAGTATAACACAGACCTTCGTCAATTTCTAAAAGAACAAAGAATTGACACCCTTAATACTGCTTTCTGTTTTTTTGATTTTACAAGTTCCGATTCTTTAATAGGTTCAAAATATTTTTTTTCGTATTCAAGTGGGTACAATGTTTTTAATGGCAAGGCTCAATTTATTTGCGAACATAACGAAAAAAACATATTATACAGTAATGCTCCATCAGGATATTTAGTCTCCAGTTCCTGGTACATGCTTAATTCAATCTATGTCATCAGGAAAGTGTTGCCAAAACTGATATTAGATTCAACAGTAACCTTCTCCAGACAAAAAGATACTGTATTAAATAATGTAACCTGCTACAAGTTTAATATACTTGTAAAAGATAAATTTTTAAATTTAGGAGGGATTTTGTCAACTGCAAAAGGAATAAATTCAAATTTTACATTATTAATCAGTAAGAACAATTATCTGCCAAAACAGTTTACTACTTATTTGCCAAACAATTCGGGGTTTATTCAAGCAACGTATAATGACATTAAAACTTCCGTGGTTCTGGCAGATAGTCTATGGAATTATGACTGGTTACCAAAGGGATATATTCGGATCAGCTTCGAAGACTTTTCTAAAGGTATTCGAACCACTACTACTATGAAAATTGGCCAACAAGCCGCAGATTGGACTCTTCCAATGGTTTCGGGAAATACAGTCAGACTGACAGAACAAAAGAGTAATCTTGTCTTAGTAGAATTTTGGTTCCCTTATTGTGGTGCTTGTATTCAGGCAATACCAGAAATTAATAAGATTCAAAAAGAATTTGGTATTAAGGGATTAAAAGTATATGGTATTGAATTTCAGAAACAGGATTATGATGGATTAATTGAATATATTGAAAAACAGAAAATTGAATACCCAATTTTGTATAATGGAAAGCAAGCAGCAAAAGATTATGATGTCACTTCTGCTCCCACTTTCTTTTTGATTAACAAGAAAGGGAAAATTGTATATGCAAGTGCAGGTTTTATCAAAGCTGATTTAGTTACGGCAATAAAAGAAAATATTGAGAAACAATGAATCTGATATTATTCAAGACTCTACCCACATTATTAATTTATAACTCCACACACTTTATAGTATGAAAAAAATCAACATCCTAGTTTCATGCCTCTTTATTGTTGGCATCATGAGTGCTCAAAAGAACTTTGAAAAAAATGCACTTACTCAGGCAAAGCAAATGGCAAATGAATATAATAATCAAAATTACGAAAAATATGTTGATTTTCTGTTTCCAACTGATTGGGGAAAAGAGTCCAAAACGCTTGCCGGACTTGGAAAATCGCGTACAGAGCAACAAGATACTGTACCTTTCAAAATTGTAAGAGTTTTAAAGTCAGCTATAAAGGAAAATGAGTATCAAGCACTAGTATTATGTAAATTTTTGAATAAAGATTCATATGTTTTTTCACTATCAAAAGATGGAGGAAGAAATTGGCTTTTTACCTGCCCAATCTCAACTAAGCTATACTTTAATATGGCACTTGTAAAAATACCAACTTTAGATACTACATTTTCTGATATTATTGACACTAAATATGGAAAACGTGCCTATTATAAAAAAGGGAAAAAAATTACCCCATTCAAATTTACGGACATTCAGGGTAAATCCATATCTTCAGATTCTTTGAAAGGCAAAGTGATTGTGCTAAATTTTTGGAGCATATCTTGCAGTTCATGTATTGCTGAAATGCCGGAACTAAATAAATTAGTTGCAAAAATGAGAGGAAAAGATGTGGTTTTTATTGCACCCGCAGTTCTTAGTCCAAAGGATGTACTTATCAATAATTTTTTACCAAAGCATCCTTTTGATTTTCGGGTTGTTCCAATTGATATTGACGATTATAGTGTCTCTGTGTTCCCAACTTTAGTTATAATTGACAGAAATTTAAAAGTTGTAGAAAGTAGTTCTAAATTGTCGAATAAGGATTTGGAACAAAAAATAGAAAAATCGTTAAGTAATATCAATTAAATTATCAGTAAAAAAGAATTTGGTATTAAGGGATTAAAAGTATATGGTATTGAATTTCAGAAACATGATTATGATGGATTAATTGAATATATTGAAAAACAGAAAATTAAATACCCAATTTTGTATAATGGAAAGCAAGCAGCAAAAGATTATGATGTCACTTCTGCTCCCACTTTCTTTTTGATTAACAAGAAAGGGAAAATTGTATATGCAAGTGCAGGTTTTATCAAAGCTGATTTAATTACGGCAATAAAAGAAAATATTGAGAAACAGTGAATCTGATATTATTCAACATTCTATCCACATTACTAATTTATAACTCCACACACTTTACAGTATGAGAAAAATCAAGATCTTAGTTTCATGCCTCTTTATTGTTGGCATCATGAGTGCTCAAAAGAACTTTGAAAAGAATGCACTTACTCAGGCAAAGCAAATGGCAAAGTACTTTAACACGAAAGATTTCACGAAATACGTTGATTTCCTCGTTCCATCGGATTATGGGAATAATCCTGCAAACAAAGAAAAACTTGCAGCAATGTGGAAGCAGAGTTGTGAAAGAGATACGTCTTCCATACAAATTGTGAAGTCTGTGAAATCTGTTATTGCCAAAAACCAATATCAGATCCTGATATTAAACAGATATCGGAATCAGGACTGGTATATTTTTGGAATATCGAATGATAAAGGTGAAAATTGGGTTTTTACCCAAAAAATATCAACAAAGCTAAACTTTGATGCAATACAGGAAACGATGCCTACCCTGGATTCTTCATTTTCGACACTGGTTGATCCAAAATATGGAAAACGAACGAATTACAAAGTAGGGGAAAACCTTGCTTCCTTCAAATTTACCGACATTCATGGGAATATCGTATCTTCCGATTCAATGAAAGGCAAAGTGGTTGTCCTGAATTTTTGGAGCATCTATTGTGGTCCATGTATTAAAGAAATACCGGAACTCAATGAATTAGTTGCAAAAATGAAAGGAAAAGATGTAGTTTTTATTGCTCCGGCATTTTATGGTACTAAAGATGAACTTATTCAGAACTTTTTACCAGAACATCCTTTTAATTACCAAATTGTATATATTGACAATTCAGATGATTACAATGTTAATTCGTTCCCAACTCATATCATAATTGACAAAAGCTCAAAAATTATCAACAAACTGATTGGTACTAGTCCTGATAATTTAAAGAAACTAGAAGAGATAATAGATGGATTATCGAAAAACTAACCAATTAAAATTTTTATCCGGCACATTATGGAAAAGTTAACCAATCAAGAAGAAGAACTAATGTTGATCATCTTTCAACAAGGTAAAGGCTTTATTAAAGATTTTATTCAACGAATGGAAGAACCCCATCCCCCTTATACCACGGTGGCTTCCATCGTGAAGAATCTGGAACGCAAGGGATACGTGAAAGGCACCCGTTATGGCAACACGTCAGCCTATAGTCCGGTCATGGAGGAAAGCGAATTCAAATCGAAATTTATGTCGGGTATAGTACAAAACTATTTTGAAAACTCGTACAAGGAAATGGTAAGCTTCTTTGTCGAGAAACAAAAAATATCCGCTGAAGAATTACAAGAAATCATTAAACTCATCGAAAAGAAATGAACGACGTACTCATGTATTTTCTGAAAGTGAACATCGCGATAGCCCTGTTTTACTTGTTTTACCGCCTGGTGTTTTATCATGACACCTTCTGGGCCACCCGGCGGTTCTATTTGGTCTTCAGCATTCTATTGTCGGCTGTCTATCCATTGATATCCGTAACCGGCTGGTTGGAAAAGCAGCAACCCATGCGGGCTATCCTGACAAACTATGTTCAGCTCCATGAAATCACGGTTAGCGCAACGCCTGCATCTACCATTACCATGGAAAACCTGATATTGGCAGCTTACGCCATCGTTTCATTCATTCTTCTTGGTAAAATGGTCTTTCAACTGGCTTCTGTTCTTCGTTGGAAGCTTAAAGGAAAAAGGCTTGTTCTGGATGGAGTGGAAATCATGGCTATTGATGCAAAGATTACTCCCTTCTCCTTCTTCAGAACTATATTTATGAATCCGGCCTTGCACAACAAACATGAGACCAGACAGATCCTGACCCATGAAAGCACACATGCCCGGCAATGGCATTCATTGGATATCTTGTTAAGCGAATTGCTGACTGTCATTTGCTGGATCAATCCTGCTGCCTGGTTACTCAAACGCGAAATACGTCACAACCTGGAATTTCTGGCCGACAATTCAGTGGTTCAATCGGGTAATAACCCCCAAAGTTATCAGTATCATTTACTTCAATTATCCTGTCAGATTCCTAAAAACCAACTAATCAATAAATTTAATGTCTCACCCTTAAAAAAAAGAATCACCATGATGAATCAACAAAAAACCAAAAAAGCAGGTATTCTGAAATACTCGCTTATCGTTCCACTCGCTCTGGCTTTGGTTTTATCAAGCAATGCAGAAACTCTTGTCAATAAAACCAGAGACTTCATTTTACAAAAAGAAGTTGTGGATAAAACAGACACAAACGAAAAAAACATACCCTCTACCAGTATAGATTTAATGGCCAATGAATCAAAGGCTATGGTAACTTCATCAGATAGCCAACCTCAAAATTCTAAAGAGGTTATCGAAAAGTCTGATAAAGATCGTATCTACACGGTTATTGAAAAAATGCCTGAGTATCCTGGTGGAACAAAGGAACTACTTTCCTATTTGACTTCGAATATCAAATATCCGGAAGAAGCAAAAAAGAATGGAGTACAGGGAAAGGTGATTGTTAGATTTGTTGTTGACCAGTTTGGTAAAATTGGTAGGACGCAGGTGTTAAGAGGTGTTAGTGCAGAAATTGATACTGAAGCCATAAGAGTGGTAAATTCAATGCCCACTTGGACACCGGGAGAACAAAACGGGGAAAAAGTAGCTGTTTATTATACACTTCCTATTCAGTTTGCCGTTGAAAGTGGTAGCCCTTCTGTAGCCAGTCACTCGAATGGAATTTTTAGCAAAAGCAGTGTTAAAGTAACCAGGGCAATAAAATATGTTGGAGAAACTCCTTTGTTTATTGTTGATGGGAAAGAAGTGAGTGAATCGGATTTCCTTGCGATTAAGCCTGAGAATATCCAATCTACGCGTGCACTGAAAAGTGAGGCTGCAACAAAAGCATACGGCGATAAAGGTAAAAATGGGGTGATGGAAATCACAACGAAAAAATAAATCATACTGAATGCCTGTTGATATATAAACACCAACACTGCAAATTATCACCAGAACAAATAAGGCTTGTTGACTATACTTATTATATTTTCTCTATGAAACTCATCGAAAAGAAATGAACTACGCACTCATGTATTTTCTAAAAGTAAACATCGCGATAGCCCTGTTCTACTTGTTTTACCGCCTCGTGTTTTACAACGACACCTTTTGGGGTACCCGGCGGTTTTATCTGGCGTTTAGTCTGCTGTTATCCCTGGCCTACCCGTTTATTTCATTCTCCGGTTGGCTGGAGAAACAGAGACCTGTGCAGGCAATCATTTCAAATTATGTTCAGTTAAACGAGATCACGGTTACCGCCAGACAGGCTACACACTTTACCATGGGAAATATGTTAATGGCTGCCTACGCATTGGTCTCTTTGGTTCTGTTGGTAAAGATGCTTGTCCAGCTGAGCTCCGTCCTGCGCTGGAGACTAAAAGGGAAAAGACAATTGCTGAACGGAATACAAATTGTAGCTATTAATGAGACTATTACACCATTTTCTTTCTTCGGGTCAATATTTATGAATCCTGCCCTCCACGACGAACAGGAAACAAGTCAGATCTTGGCTCATGAGAATACACATGTCCGGCAATTACATAGTCTCGACGTATTGCTCAGTGAAATGCTCACGATTACGTGTTGGATAAATCCTGCCGCCTGGTTACTGAAGCGCGAAATACGTCACAATCTGGAGTTTATGGCGGACAACTCCGTACTACGGTCGGGGTTCGACTCTAAAAGTTATCAATATCATTTATTACAATTATCGTATCAAGTTCCTGAAAATCATCTTATCAACAGATTTAATGTATCACCCCTAAAAAAACGTATTATTATGATGAATCAACAAAAATCTAAGAAAGCCGGTATATTGAAATACTCGCTTATTGTTCCGCTGGCGCTGGCATTAATTCTGTCAAGTAATGCACAGACCATTGCAAATAAAGCCAGAGCAGTGTTAAACACGCCAAAGCAAACCGTTGAAAGCAAAGAGACAGTCATTAAACCTGAACTGCAAATGACTGCAAATTTAACCCTTGATCCTTCTACTCCTGCAGTTGAAAAAAAAGACTCAGCAAATGACAGAATCTATGAACAGGTTGAGAAGATGCCTGTATTTGCCGGTGGCGAGGAAGCTTTAATAAACTATATTTCTCAGATTCTAAGATATCCGGTAAAAGCTCAAGAGAGAGGTAGTCAAGGGAAAGTAATAGTTCAGTTCGTTATAAATAAACTTGGCAAAGTAGAGAATGCAAAAATCATAAGAGGAGTTGACCCGGATCTTGATCGGGAAGGACTAAGAGTTATAAACTCTTTACCTGTATGGACTCCTGGAGAACAAAATGGAAAAAAAGTCTCAGTATATTATGTTTTACCTATTACATTTAAACTGGATGATACTCCTGTTGATAAAACGACTTCAGACAATTGGAGAAAAAGCATTGTAGTTATCATCGATGGGATTCAACAACCTATAGGTTTCGATTATAAATCCATTAAACCGGAAGACATTGCTTCTATCAATGTCTTACAGGCCGATAATGAAGAAAAAAGAAAAGAACTAGTTGCTAAATATGGTGTGAATGCCAGTTCCGGTGTGATTGTAATTACCAAAAAGAAATAAGCCTAAAGTAATACTGTGCCGACTGTTCTATCGGCACAGCATTTTAAAAACCAATTTCATAAAGCATATTTTCATTGGATTATTGCTGTACTGATCCTGTATTATCAGAACATAAAACAATGCTAAAAATAGCTACCGAAAAATTACAAGAAATCATTAAACTCAACGAAAAGAAATGAACGATGTACTCATGTATTTTCTAAAAGTAAACATTGCGATAGCCCTGTTCTACTTGTTTTACCGCCTCGTGTTTTACAACGACACCTTCTGGACTACAAGACGGTTTTATCTGATATTTAGTCTGCTGTTATCGTTGGCCTACCCGTTTATTTCATTCTCCGGTTGGCTGGAGAAACAGAGACCTATGCAGGCAATCATTTCAAACTATGTTCAGTTAAACGAGATCACGGTTACCGCCAGACAGACTACACACTTCACAACGGGAAACATCATATTAGCTGCCTACGCACTGATCTCTTTGGTTCTGCTGGTAAAGACGCTTATCCAGCTGGGCTCCGTCCTGCGCTGGAGACTAAAAGGGAAAAGACAATTGCTGAACGGAATACAAATTGTAGCTATTGATGAGACTATTACACCATTTTCTTTCTTCGGGTCAATATTTATGAATCCTGCCCTCCACAACAAACAGGAAACAAGTCAGATCTTGGCTCATGAGAATACACATGTCCGGCAATTACATAGTCTCGACGTATTACTCAGTGAAATGCTCACGATTACGTATTGGATAAATCCTGCTGCCTGGTTACTGAAGCGCGAAATACGTCATAATTTGGAATTTCTAGCAGACAGCTCCGTACTACGATCGGGATTCGACTCTAAAAATTATCAATATCATTTATTACAATTATCGTATCAGGTTCCTGAAAATCATCTTATCAATAAATTTAATGTATCACCCCTTAAAAAACGTATTATTATGATGAATCAACAAAAAACCAAGAAAGCCGGCATATTGAAATACTCGCTTATCGTTCCGCTGGCGCTGGCACTGGTATTATCAAGCAACGCCCAAAAGCTTGCAAGCTCTGCCAATAAGGTTGTAACCGCAACCGACAGTATTAAGGCGAAGAAAGCTCCCGTTCGAAAGCATCAAAAGTCAGTTCAATCAACAAGTAAGGTTATAACACCTGTGATTAAGACAGACAAACCTCAAAAAGAAAAAATATATGACAGTGCGGATAAGGCGCCTCAGTTTCCTGATGGAGAAAATGCTTTACTGAGTTTTATCGCAAGAAATCTGAGATACCCGAAAGAAGCTCAAATGAATGGCATTCAAGGGAAAGTTTATATCCGTTTTGTTGTAAATTCAACGGGGAAAGTTGTTGATGCTGTTGTCGTTAAAAGCAGAATGACTAAAGTAAAGAAATTTGATGAAATTGTTGTTGTCGGATACGGTAACAATAAAGAACCGGAAACTAAACTGAACGGACAAGGTAATGACATGAAACTACTTGAACAGGAAGCAATACGCACAATAAACACCCTTCCTAATTTTACTCCGGGAGAAATAAATGGACATAAAGTATCCGTATATTATCTATTACCAATCACCTATAGATTAGAATAATGCGAAAGATCAAAAAAACAGTGCAATGGATCTGTTCAAAACAACCTGTTTCAGCAATGACTAATATAGCAATAGTTCAACAATCTGAAATGATTGAATAATTGCTAAACATTCGGGGAAGTTTGTTAATCACACCATACTGATTCCTATCCGGGAATAAAACTCAAAACGATGATGTGCCGTCTGAACAGACGGCACATCATCAAAAAAAACCAATTTCATGAAGTATATTTTCATTGGATTATTACTGTGTTCCTCCTGTATTATTCAGGCACAAAACAATGCCATTCAGCAGGCACTGAAAAATTTCGACTATGAAGTTGCCATTAGGCTCATTGCAAAGGAAAAGCCGACACCCGAACTGAATTTTCTGAAAGCAAAGTGTTATAAGAATATTGCCCGCTATAACGAGGCTATTCTCTTGTTGGAGGATATGGTCAGGCAGGAAGCATCAAACATGCCGGCGGTCAATGAACTGGCGGATTGTTATCAAATGAAGGGTAATTATACCAAGGCAAAATTTTATTACTTCGTTGCCTTGCAGTCCGCCCCGTCCAATCGCTACGCACAACTCAATTACCTGAACATCTTGTTTAAACTAAAAGAGTGGAATCATACTGTACTACAGGCTCATGTTATACTGCAAAAAGACACATTACCGGTCCTGTTCCCGATCATGGGCGATTGCTTTGTTCAACTATCGAAACCGGATTCGGCACAGTATTATTACCGCAAGGGAATGGACAGCAATCCGGATGACTATAATACGCTCAGCCGCCTTTCAAAAATTTACCTCGTAAATGACAAATATACCGACTTAATAAATGCCACCAATCATTTTATCCAGTCCGATTCGTCCATTCAGGTCATTAACCAGTATAACGGAATTGGCTACAGCATGAACAGAGAGTACGACCGGGCCATTTACCGCCTGAACAAGCTGTTTCTGCAAGGGGACAGTTCTTTTCTGACAAACTACTACCTGGGCGCATCCTATTTTGCCACCGGTAATTTCGATACAGCCTACGACCATTTAAACATCGCTTATCGCATTGACTCCACCAACCATAATCTATGCTATTTTCTAGGGAAATCGGCTATTTACAGGGGGTACCAGCAAAAAGGAATCCGTATATTGAACGAGGGTCTCAACAAATTGATTCCGAAAGACTCCGTATTATTCAATTACTATGTAAATATCGCTCATGGCTATGACATGTTATTAAACTACACGGAAGAAATCAAATACCTGAAAATCTGCAATAAATGCAATCCTAAATACAGACTGGGCTTATACACCATCGCCGAAATATATGATGAGAAGCTGAATAATATGGAAGAAGCCCTAAATTACTACAATCAGTTTATGGCTACCCGTCCGAAGGCGAAACCCGACACTCCTAAAAATCCTCAGACTGCCTCCTATTACACGGCTACCGAGAACCGCATTCTGGAGATAAAAGCCAATTTGGAAGCAAAGAAAAAGAAGAAATAGCGCTTCAAATCCTTTCGCTTTCGAACTTGCAATCGTAATGTAAAAATACGGTTAAGACCTTCATGTCTTTTCCCCGTCCAAAGCAGTAAGCAAAAACGAGGTTTCATTCGGCATCAGTCTGACATTAAAAAGTCACACTTCCGCGTCGTACCTGTCAACCGGCAATCCCGGCTTTACACCCTTCTATGCTGAAAATTACGAACCTGCCAGTTTGCATATCTGATCATTCACCCAGGTATTTCCTGACTCTGCCGCTCGCGTAAGTCAGGATCCGATTTATCACTGTCCAACGTTCATTTCTGAATATTCATTTACTTTCCCTGCCGTATGGTTTCTTCTTCGTTTGTTCTTCGTTCGTTCTTTGTTCATTTATATATAATTAATATATAAATCATATATAACCCGTATATAAAACATATATAAAACATATTTATATAGATACGGATTATGTATGATTTATATATTATTTATTTACGGATTAGTTTTCGGTCAATATAAAATAAACGAAGAATAAACGAAGAACAAACGATAAAGAAGGGAAAGGAGTGAATGGGAAGACGGTAACAGGTTGTAGAGACACGGAATAAACGATTCGGGGATAAACAGGCATGAAGATCCGGTTATTGCGGCTTAAAACTATCACTAAAAAACAGGCAACAACCCGGATTAATTTCCAGAATCGGAAACAGGATAAAATTCAGGAACAAAAATAGCGGGAACTAACGGATCAGAGAATGTAGAGCCTGCGGAACGGAAGGAGATAATTCCGCATTCAGGCAAATAATTGATTCTTTAGCAGGAATATTGATTTTTATATAAAAACAGGCACGAATATTGCTTCATTCCTGCTTTTTTATTTCACTAAAATAAAATATAATTGTACATTTGCTTCCGGATTGAAATAGGGGTTACAATAACGTTATTTCGATCCGACTATTTAATTTGTCATCCATAAAATTTTCTTGATGAAAAACATTCAACCTTCTAAAAACAATTTTTACAAGCATGCGACGATCATGCTGTTTGCTCTTCTCTTATCGTTAACGGGCAATGGATATGCCCGGACATTAAAAAACACTCCGGCAGCTTCGGACCAACAGGTTGACAAGAAAGATCAACCGACAGTTGAAGACTCCGTATATAGCTTTGTAGAAAAAATGCCGGAATTTCCGGGAGGCGAAAAAGGAGTGGTTCGGTTTTTAAACCAAACCATGCGTTATCCCGAAGAAGCCGTGAAGAAAGATGAACACGGAAAAGTGATTGTACAATTCGTTATCAGCAAAACCGGAAAAGTAGGGAAAGCAAAAATTTTAAAGAGCGTATCGCCGGAGTTGGACGCAGAAGCCCTGCGTGTTATCGGCTTATTACCCGACTGGACTCCCGGGGAACAGCAAGGAGAGAAAGTAGCGGTATATCGGATTATCCCTATTCTTTTCCAGAAAGCAACGTCTGAAGATGCCTGGGAGGTGAATGAGAAAACAGTGGTAGTGATTGATAATGTAAAGATGCCGGATAGCTTTAGCCCCATAATATTAAACTTCGACAAGTTTGCAACAATGAATGTATTAAAGCCATTTCCAGACAAAGAGAGATCAAAATTAGTGTCGAAATATGGAAAACAAGCCGAGAACGGAGTTATTTTGCTTACCACCAATAAAATTGGAATTCAATATTCGGTATCCGATTCAACGGTTCTTTCATTAAAAAAAGAAGATATTGCTTGTAAAGAAAATGCTATCCTCCCTGTATTTCCGGGTGGTGAAACAAAGTTATTGAATTATATAGCCGACAGCATTCAATATCCATTCGTGTCAAAACGATTAAATACAGAAGGGAAGGTATTGGTTCGCTTCACAGTGGATACGACAGGTAAGGTGAGTGATGCTACAATAGTCCGGTCGGTTGATTATTTTCTTGACAAAGAAGCGTTGCGGGTCATTAAAACCATGACGGACTGGATACCGGGATCGCTGTGTGGAAAGAATTTAAATTTTCTGGTCACGGTACCGGTCACTTTTAAATTAGACTTACCGAAGACAGGGAAAAAAGAATGGGTGGCCAACAACAAGACAATCATCCTGCTGAATGGAGAACGATTGCCCTCAACATTTAAACTGGAGTGGCTCCAGTATACGAATCTGGCTTCCTACAAAACACTTGAACCGAAAACAAAAGAAGTGACCAAGGAACTTACGCATAAATACGGAAGAGACGCCGTGAATGGGGTTATTTTAATTGAGACCCGAAAATAATCACGGTATAATTGGGATATTTATTGGCGGCTTCACGTTGAGTGAAGCCGTCAATGTATTAACAAGGCTGTATCTTCCCTGTTATTATTCAGAGATGAAACAGTACCGGATCTGCCAATCCTGTTGCCTAAAGCCATCTCTAATTAAACTTGAAATCAATTATTTATCTATCTATCCTGATTTACAGTCTTTATAACATTTGCGTTCAAACACTTTTTGAACGAACTCTTCATTCGTTTTAACGGGAGCAAAACTCAACACAGCGCTTCAGCAAAAATTCGGAAACTTATTTGTATTTTTGTTTCCAGATAGAGAACAGCAGCACCATTTAAAACAGCACTTTTCGGCCAAACCGACGAACCAATGTGCCGATTGCGATAATCCCTTATTATGCAAAAATACCTCGACATACTCAAACAATACTGGGGCTACGATCATTTCAGGGCGTTACAGGGTGATATAATCCGTAGTATTGCATCAGGGAAAGATACGTTGGGCTTAATGCCTACCGGCGGCGGAAAGTCACTGACCTTCCAGGTTCCGGCAATGACCATGGAAGGAGTATGTGTGGTAGTAACTCCACTGATTGCCTTGATGAAAGATCAGGTGGAGAACCTGAAAAAGAGGGGAATTGCGGCTGCAGCCATTTATTCGGGCATGTCACGCGATACGATTCTGATGACACTTGAAAACGCCGTCTTTGGGGCCTATAAATTTCTGTATGTTTCGCCCGAACGACTGGCAAGCCCTGTCTTTATGGAAAAGATCAGGCAAACAACCGTTTGTTTGATTGCCGTAGACGAGTCACATTGCATAACGCAATGGGGATATGATTTCCGACCGTCGTACTTACGCATTGCAGACATCCGTGAATTAATCCCCGACGTTCCCGTACTGGCGCTCACCGCAACCGCAACGCCGGACGTAGTGAAAGACATCCAGTTACAACTGCATTTCAAAAAGCCGAATGTATTCCAGAAAAGCTTTCATCGCTCCAACCTGGCTTATGTGGTACGTACGGTAGAAAACAAAGATGAAAACCTGCTCAAAATACTCAATAATGTACCGGGGACTTCGATCGTATATGTCCGCAACCGAAAGAAGACCAAGGAAGTTGCCGACTTTCTGAATCGGAATGGCATCTCAGCGGAGAACTTCCATGCCGGACTAAAGAACACGACCAAAGACGACAAACAATCCCGCTGGATGTCGGGCGAAACACGGGTGATCGTATCCACCAATGCATTTGGGATGGGTATTGATAAAGCCGGAGTGCGTACCGTGATCCATATGGACTTACCCGATTCATTGGAAGCATACTTTCAGGAAGCAGGACGGGCGGGACGCGATGAGCAAAAAGCATATGCCGTATTGCTGTATAATAACAGCGATGCGACCAAGATGAAAAAACGGGTATCAGAGACCTTCCCCGGAAAAGAAATGGTGGTGAAGGTGTATGAAGCCTTGGGGAATTATCTGCAGTTGGGAGTCGGGTCAGGGCTCGATGCGGTATACGCATTCGACCTGAGTGATTTCTGCTCAAAATTCAAGTTACCTGTTCTTATCTCCTATAATTGCCTGAAGATATTGCAACAGGCAGGATATATCGAACTGACCGACGAACAGGACAGTTCTTCCCGCGTTCTTTTCACCGTGGTAAAAGGTGATTTATACAAACTAAAGAATAACCCCGACCAAGAAAAGCTTATCAATATCCTCCTCCGCTCCTACACCGGACTGTTTACCGACCCGGCTTCCATAGACGAAGAAACGATAGCAAAAAGGCTTCAATGGACCCGTGAAAAGGTGTATGACCAACTGGTGGGGATGGCGAAAGAACGTATCGTCCGGTATATGCCCCGAAAGAAGACACCCTTTCTCACGTTTATACGCGAACGAGAAGCCACCGAACGGGTTGTATTGGGTAAAGAAGCTTATGATGACCGTCGGGAAAGATATGTAACCCGCGTAAAAAGCGTATTGGATTACGCGCAGGAAGAGAACATTTGCCGGTGCCAAATGCTGTTATCCTACTTTGGTGAAAAAGACAGCAAGCCCTGCGGATGTTGCGACATCTGCCTGAAACAGAAAGATACCCAGGTAACGGATGAAGATTTCGAAATGATCCGGGCAGCTATCGAACAGCTATTAAAAGAGGAGTCGTTATCGGTGAATTCGCTTGTCAGAAAACTGGATGTAAAAGAGCAAAAAGCGCTTCAGGTCATTCGTTTCATGATGGATAACGGGCAAATAGAAGAGAACGAAATCATGCGATTGAAATTAAAATAAGGGAAACAGCTTATTAAATTCTCGTTACATAAGGAAAACAGTTTATTAAATTCTTGTTACATTATGCTTTATAAGTTGATTAACGAGGAATTTTAGCAATTTTGATTTAATTATTATCAAGAAAGAAACAGTATCTTTGAATCCTGAAAATGACATAAGAACAAATTAATGTACAAAGAAAATAAATTGAATTATTTCCGTTGGAGTCTTGGTGATCAATATGATGGTTGGCGGGTGCGGAATGTAGATCCACTGTTTTCGGTATCCCCTTTTATTCTTAAATCACGGGTAAACTCACAAGTTTTTTTTGAAGTTGAAATACCTATTGATGATATTGAAACCTTTATCAGGGCACACAAAAAAGATATTCCGGGTTTATCGGTTATGCATGTGGTTATGGCAGCACTGCTCAGGCTTATGTCGCAACGTCCGAACCTGAACCGATTCATAGTATGGCATAAGATTTTTGCACGTAACCACATGAACTTTTCGATTGCCATAAAACACTCATTATCAGATGCGGGAAAAGAAACCATTATTAAGCCTTATTTCTTACCCACCGATACCCTACAGGATATTGTCCGAAAGACAAATGCAGAACTACAAAGCTCAATAAAAGACAGTATAAATAATTCAACAGACCAGTTATCGAAAGTGTTGGATTTCTTACCCGATTTTTTATTACGCACGTCCGTTTTCCTGTTTACCTATTTAGATAAGGTCGGTTTATTGCCAAAATCATTGAACCAAGCCAGTCCGTTTCATGCAAGCTTTTTCCTTACCAACCTGGGTTCTATCGGCATAGAATCTATATACCACCACTTGTATGAATTCGGCACATGCAGTTTATTTGTATCCATGGGCAAAAAGACCAGAGAAAACAAGGTAGATAAAAGCAATGAAATTAAAGCTCAAAAAACTATCCTGCTTAAGTTTGTACTCGACGAGCGAATATGTGATGGTTTTTATTATGCCCGATCAATGCGTATGCTCGAAAAGATATTATCCGAACCAACCGGATTATTAATTCCACCAAAAGAAGTGATCGTAGATAACGGTGTGGGCAGAAAACGAATTGATTTACGAGATTAAAATAAAAGAGGAGTTGGCTACATGAGATCAACTCCTCTTTTGTTTTTAAATATTCCTATTGCTTATTGGCAAATAAAGCAGGATATTTTTTCTTCCACGCAAGAACAAAGATGCCAAGAGCATACAATCCGACATTAAAGATTCCTATTGAGAAAATCCCCACTGAAAAAATACCAGCAGAGAAGATACCCGCCGAAAATCTACCACAGGCAAAAATGCCCATAGCATAATCGCCGGAAGCAAAATAATTAAAACTATAAGTCCCGGCACTGAAGAGTCCGCCATAAATGGCATTTAAAACCAACCCGACAACCAGTAGGGCAACGGCAATCACAAGAATCCAATGTTTCTTCATCATAATTTAATTTTAGAGTTTAAATAATAAATTTGTCATCATACGTAACGTGATGCAAACTTAGCATAAAGTCTTTTTACTCTAAAACAACAGGGACAGACGGAGGTAATTTGGGATGAAATGCACAGTATGGTGATAATAGGCAGTATTCATGGATAAAAAAGACGAATCAACTACTGGCTATATCTTTCAATAATTTAGAATAATTCCTTGAGACAGGGATTTCTTCGGCGGAATCTTTTAAAACAAGACGTAATCCCTGCGAATTACCTTTTACGGTTAGAATTTTATCTTTATTGACCAAAAAAGCCCTATGACATTTAAGTATTGAATGACATGCTTTTACCTGTTCTTCAATTTGTTTCAACGTATTTCGCAACAGAATACTCTTTTGTTCGTTATTGACTAAATAATAAACCTGAATATAATTGCCCGTTGAGCCGATATAAATAAGATCCGATAAGTTTATATCCAACTTATCCTTATTATTCTCAGCCATTATACTCACTCTCTCATCCAGACCCGGCAAGTCATTGGCGATACTCAGGTCATTATTCATTTCATTGGCTAACTTCAGGTTTTCAGAAAGTAATTTGTTTTGATGAAGAATCGTAATGATAAGAATGGGAATAAGACCCACTACCAACGTATAAAACTGAAAAGCAAGAAAGGCATTCACGCCATTTGAGAAATGGAGGAAAAAAGATGAATAAAGGCAATTACCCAATCCTATTGAGAAAACGATCCAGATTTGCCAGATTATCTGCTTCAAGACAGTCCATTCCTGAGGCGCGAACCAGGGTTTAAGAATAAAAGGAAAAATAAACAGATCGATAACCAAAACAAGAAAGGTAACGACACCATATCCCATCTCATAGTAAGCTTTCAAGGATCCGTTATAGCCTGAGATACCAAAAGGTTGGAAAACCAACATAAAAAAAGCAATAAAGAAACTTATTGAAATGACAATTCTCCATGAATCTTCAAAAGGCGGATATGGCTGACGGATATATTCTTTTATCATTTATCTTTAATATATAATGAAGTAATTTTTCCAACTATCTATTGAAATCATAATCAGTCTCAGGAGTCCCCGGATAATGAAAAAACAGCCTTTATCAATATCCTTTTAGATCGAGATGTTCACTATCAATCATAGTAACCGGTTTACCCATCTTCTTTTGGATAATTTTAAAATGATGTTGTTCGTCGGGCGATACGAATGAAATGGCATCACCGGAGGATTCCGCACGACCGGTACGTCCTATCCGATGAATATAATCTTTAGGTGAGCGGGGTAATTCGTAATTAATCACACAAGGCAGAAATTTAATATCAATACCTCTTGATATTAAATCGGTAGCCACCAGAACCTTCAACTCACCAGCCTTAAATTTACCCAATGCTTCATTACGAGCACCCTGGCTCTTCTTACTATGGATAGCTGAAGCCTGTATCCCATTCTTACGAAGTTTATCCGCCACATTATCGGCTTTATAAACAGAAGAAGTAAAAACCAACACTTGATTCATGTTATTAGTCTTAATCAGATAACGCAACAAAGGTCCTTTCTTCTCTTCCGAAACAAAGTATCCCAGTTGTTGAATTTTATCAAAATAGTCCTCTTCAGGCTCTGTTTTAATGATCAACGGGTCACGCAGCACAATCTGTGTTATATTGTTTATATCGTCGTTCAGAGTGGCTGAGAATAGTAAATTTTGACGTTTTCGGGGCAATAGTTTAAAGATACGGTTCATTTCTTCCTGAAAACCGAGATTCAGCATTTTATCGGCTTCGTCCAATATCAACGTATCAATGTCGGATAGATGTACGGCTTTCGACTCAACCAGTTCCAACAATCGGCCAGGTGTAGCCACCAGGATATTGACACCCTGCAATGCCATCATCTGCGGATTGATGGAAACACCCCCAAAGACAGCCAACGTTTTTATCCGTTCCGGAAGACCCGAACTAAACAAGAGGAACACTTCACTCACCTGAATAGCCAGTTCGCGGGTCGGAACCAATACCAACACGTTGACATGTCTGTTCCTGGCAACAGGTTGGCCAAGCCGGTTCATTAAAACAGGCAACACATAGCTGATCGTTTTACCGGAGCCCGTTCGGGCAATGCCCAATATATCTTTTCTTTTTAAAATGGCAGGTATAGCCTCCCGTTGAATGGGATAAGGTTCTGTATAATTTTGGTCGGCTATTTTCTTTAATAACGCGGGAGACAAACCTAATGCTGAAAAAGACATAGTTACTGGCATGTATTGTAGTTGTGAATGATTTTTGAGGATATAAAGATACGGGAATTAATTCAGAAACAAAAACGACAATAATCCATTGAGAATAAATGAACAGGAGGTTAAGATATTGGCTGAAATAAAGCCGGGGAATGTATTGAAGCCGGGGAAAAGGCATATTTGCGGGGTTATACGATTTCCTTTCCAAAAGGAGTCAAAGCCAGACCTGCCAGTTTAAAATGTTGCATGGCAAATGGGATACCGATAATCGTAATGGCGAATAAAACACCGAAAAGAAGATGAGTAAGACAAATCCAAAAACCGCCTATAAAAATCCATATCAGGTTCATGATTGTTGAAAGGCAACCTGAATTACCTGCTTTAAGCCGTATCTCGGCACCAAAAGGCCAGAGGGACAGAATGGCTAATTTCAACGTCTGAATGCCGAATGGAATGCCGATAATAGTTACCATCAAGAGTATACTTGAAATCAGGTATTCGACAGAAATAATAATTCCACCAAAGAGCAACCAGATAAGATTTCCCAGAAATTTCATGAAGTTTGATTCATTTTATCTTTATTCACTCCTGTCAATACGGAGTTACCGTTCCATTGAAAAGTCATCGGGTGTTATTTCTTCTGCATAATCTTAGAGGCAATAAAGGCAAACAATCCCAATACGAGTCCGGAGATAATTCCAAAGACAGGACCGCTAATTAACATCATTATTCTGGGGGAATCGGGAACCGGCATTTTAGCCAGCATTAGCATTTCATGAGGGTGGTTGGCAATATAGACTTGAAAAAGTATTATATGTGTTATAGTAACCCAAACACAATTGGCAATGCCAACCCAAAAGCCGGTCATAAAATACTTACCCGGGCTTTTTAAGGCTATAGAATAAGCACAAATAATAAAGATAACTGCCCAAAATGCGGGTTCAAGGTTAAATGGAATAAAAAATACTGTTGCAAAAGCCATTACCAATCCATAGAATGACAGTTGGAAGATGAGTTTGTAATTCATGATAATCTTATATTTAATGATTATAGAACGTTATATGATAAAACAGCATAAGTTATCAATCTATATGTGATCGTATTATACCGTTGTATCTTTCTCCACATTGCCTTTACTCAACAGGATGTAAATAAGAGGTAAGATTCCCATAGTACTAAAAAAAGCGATACAAATAAACCAGACCAGATCATTGTTTCGCCCGGCTTTCCACATTCCGATCAGCTTCCAAGTAGAATCCCAAATAATACAGATAATAACTAACGGAATTAACCAGGTAAAAGTGTTTATCAAATGATGAATATGTTCCATTTTGATTGAATTTTAAAGTTAATACCCTTACGTTTAAACTTATTTCGTCATATTGATTCAATGAATAAACCCGAACAGCATTTAATCAGCAATAAAACACGGAAATTATCATTTAGTTTAAATTAAAACGACATGAGTTCAAACTAGACACACGAAAGCATTGTAAAAAAGCCAATTATGACATTCTGTTTTTGTAATCTTCATATCCAAACTGCCGAATAAGCTTAAATTCATTTCCTTTCGTCCACATGCCGATAGCGGGATGGGAAACCCCGTTAAACATTGTGGTCTTTACCATGGTATAATGAATCATATCTTCAAAGACAATCCTATCCCCTATCTTCAGTTCTTCTTCAAACGACCAGTCTCCATAATAATCACCGGACAGGCAACTGTTTCCTCCCATACGATAGGTAGGCTTACCCGAAACAGCGTCAGTAGCACCAATGATAGAAGGTTTATAGGGCATTTCCAGACAATCGGGCATATGACAGGCAAACGAGACATCAAGCATAGCGGTTTTAATTCCTTTGTTCTCCACAATATCAACGACACTCGAAATCAATACGCCGGTTCTCCAGACAAATGCACTACCGGGTTCAAGAATAATCTGAAGATGCGGATACTTTGCTTTAAACGATTTCAACAAAGATATTAAATGTTCTACGTCATATCCTTCACGGGTCATTAAATGACCGCCACCCATATTCAGCCATTTGATCTGAGAAAAATACTTACCAAACTTTTCTTCCACCACATTTAATGTCTTTTCCAAATCATAGGAAGTCGACTCACATAAGGTATGAAAATGCAGCCCATCTACTCCTTCGGGTAATTTATCCCCCAATAAACCGGCTACTACACCAAGCCGTGAACCTGGAGCACAGGGATTGTATAAATCTGTTTCCACATCTGAGAATTCCGGATTGATACGTAACCCGCAAGAGATATTATTAAACTGTGTTTGCGGATAAAACCGTTCGAACTGGTTCAATGAATTAAACGTAATATGACTACTGTAGTTCATAATAGACGGAAATTCCTTATCGGTATAGGCTGGTCCGTATGTATGTGCTTTACTTCCCATTTCCTCAAAAGCCAGACGAGCCTCTGCCAATGAACTGGCCGTTGAATATGGAATATATTCACGTATGACTGGAAAAACACTCCACATGGCAAAAGCCTTAAAGGCAAGTATAATCTCTACTCCTACCCTTTCCTTTACCGATTTAATCAGTTCCAGATTTTCACGGAGAGATAATTCATCAAGGACGTAACAGGGGGAAGGTATTTTTGAATAATCCATCTTTCTATGATTTTGTTTATTCCAATTTGATTGTTATTGGAATTTGTATTTTAGTTCTTACTTTCTTATTTCTAAATTCACCGGGCTTCCATTTTGGCATTAATCTGATAATGCGAATAGCTTCACTATCACAAAACGGATCTAAATTGCGTATGATTTCTATATTGGAAAGACTGCCATCTTTTTCTACAATAAATTGCACAAATATCTTACCTTGAACATCAAGATCAGCTATCTTTTGAACATTCATGCTGCTATATATAAATTTATACATTGCATCACTGCCTCCCGGAAACTCCGATACTTTATCAACAATTGTATAGACTGTCGTATCTTCATTAAAGACAGGTTCTTTTTGACTTTGGGCATAAAGACTCACTGAAACTAGGACACAAAACAATATCCATAATTTGTTCATACCGTATCTTTTAAAGTTGTTGCAAAGATAACGATTTTAAAGTACAATTTAAAGGCGAACACTTATTAAAACAGTTCAGGCGTGACTTAAAGCCACGCCTGAACTAAACAATTTATCCCTTCAACAATCAGCTTACAATTCCAAATCAATATTAAACAATTCGTGCCAGGGCAGTCCTTGTTTATTCAGTTGTTCCATAAACGGATCGGGATTAAACTCTTCTACATTATACACACCCGGTTTACGCCACAATCCTTTGAAGAACATCATAGCTCCGATCATGGCAGGTACCCCTGTCGTGTAACTTACACCCTGAGCACCGGTTTCTTTATAAGCAGCTTCATGGCTACAATTATTATACACGTAATAGGTGGTTTCTTTACCGTCTTTCAATCCTTTAATACGGCAACCAATGGAAGTTTGTCCTGTATAGTTTTCTCCAAGTTCACCCGGATCAGGTAATACGGCTTTCAGAAACTGTATCGGTACTATTTTTTGTCCGTTATACTCCACTTCATCAATACGGGCCATGCCGATATTTTGAATTACGCGCAAATGAGTCAGGTATTCCTGTCCGAAAGTCATCCAGAAACGGGCACGTTTAATAGTAGGATAGTTTTTTACCAGTGATTCCAGCTCTTCATGATAAATAACATACGACTCTTTGGGCCCTACTTCGGGATACGTCAAAGCTTTATGTATTTCGTGCGGTTCGGTCTCCACCCACTGACCATTCTCCCAGTATTTACCACGTTGAGTTACCTCACGGATATTGATTTCCGGATTAAAGTTGGTGGCAAATGCTTTATGATGATCACCTGCATTACAATCCACGATATCGAGGTATTCAATTTCATCAAAATGATGCTTAGCAGCATAAGCCGTATAGATACTTGTCACACCCGGATCAAAGCCGCAACCCAATATAGCCGTTAACCCTGCTTTTTCAAACTTATCTTTATACGCCCATTGCCAGCTATATTCAAAATGAGCTTCTTCTTTCGGTTCATAATTAGCCGTGTCCAGATAATTTACTCCTGCTTCCAGGCAAGCGTCCATAATAGTCAGATCCTGATAGGGAAGTGCTACGTTGACAAGTAATTCAGGTTTATAGGCATTCAGCAACTTGACCAATTCAGGCACTTTGTCAGCATCAACCTGTGCCGTTTTTACTTCTACTCCAAAACGCGTCTTCACATCTGCAGCTATCTTGTCACATTTTGACTTTGTGCGACTAGCCAACATGATTTCAGTAAACACATCCGGATTTTGAGCCACCTTGTTTACAACAACAGTCCCCACGCCTCCGGCGCCGATAATCAATACTTTTCCCATTTTCTTTGAATGATTGAGATTAAATTTTGAATAATTATACGTTGATACAAAAATAGTTGTTTTTATGGAACTGAAAGAAATTATTCTTTCTATCTTTTTCATAATTCTGAATTTGTCTACTTTATTGCAAACCTGTTTCAGAACCACTCACTCCTCACCTCTCGCTCCTCATCTCTAATTTCCTACTCCTTACCTTCTTACCCCTTACTTCTGATACACTGTCGGATCAAATCCGGCCAGTCCTTCTTTCCTTTCCGTACAGGTTCCACAAGTTCCGCAATGGATTTCCTGTCCGTTATAACACGAATAGGTATCTTCGAAAGGCACTCCTATTTCTTTACCTATCAGTCCTATCTCGCGTTTGGACAGGTTGGTAAATGGAGCAAAGATCTTACAATGATTATACGTCCCCAGACTTATTGCCTTGCTCATTGTTTGGATAAATTCTTCCCGACAATCGGGATATATTGCATGATCGCCGGCATGATTCGATATCATCAATGTATCACATCCGATACTTTCGGCAATACCGGCAGCAATACTCAACATAATGCCATTACGGAAAGGTACCACTGTTTTAATCATATTCTTATCTTCATAATGGCCGTTTGGAATATCGCCTCCCGACTTTAATAAATCGGATACAAATCCCATTTTATTCAAGTCCATATCGATAACATGATGTTCAATACCCAGTCTTTTGCAATTTCTGGCTGCATATTCTATTTCACGCACATTATGTTTCGAACCGTAATTAAACGTAACGGCAAGTCTGATTCGTTCAGCATATTTGTAGATGGCTACCGAACTATCCATCCCCCCTGAATAAAGTACAACTATATCTTTCATTATTTTTTATTTTTTGCGGCACAAAAATACTCAAAACAAGGCAATTCTTTGCTGCTTTTATGACTTTTTGTTTTTACCGTTACAAATAGATGTTTTTTTGTATTTTTGCAAAGCAATTAAATAAGTACTGGTCAAAATATAATGTCGTATTTTTTGCCAAAGTTATTCAATACAAACGATAGGCGTTCTTTGAGATTCTGAAAACAGAGATAAGCATCAAGTGGTATCCAATTATACTTGATTCTT
>Ga0302204_1000166_pt1 | contig 24004 bp, 15 predicted proteins | sample II_Fen_E1_2_FD_194578 | JGI IMG/M metagenome (GOLD analysis project Ga0302204, IMG submission 194578) | Peat permafrost microbial communities from Stordalen Mire near Abisko, Sweden - II_Fen_E1_1 | ecosystem: Environmental > Terrestrial > Soil > Wetlands > Permafrost | place: Sweden: Abisko...
GTTGATTAGTTGATTGGAATTGAAAGCGAATAAAACGTTCATCCAGTTCAGTTTGTGGGATAACGTAACCTTGCCCGACTTTATAATCGATAATAAACAGAAAGGGTGTGTGCGTGCCCGCCAGTTGATTGATTTGTTCTTTGATTTGCTGCCTGCGAAGCAGTATATAGGGAAAATGTTTTGTCATTCTTTGCGTTGTATCCTGAGAGGGCGCAAAGTTACGGAAAGATTTCAGCTTACCCAATTGTTCGACTTGGGCGGTATATCAAAAGCACACAAATAACGCAAACACCACAAATTTTCGCAAATAAGATTTATACAGTTGAATATCATTTGCAAAAATTCAATTCAATATGATTGCGTTTATTTTCTCATTTTTTGTCCTTTGCGGTCTATAATGAACTTGTTATTGTTCCGTTATTATTTGCCCAAGGCGTTGTCCTTTCAGGACGTTACCATTGGGCTGAGATATAATGGGCTTGCAGCCCGAAGATCGAAATGCAGGTTATATGTTGACCTACTGCACCTGTTATTGTTCCCGCTATTGTTTACCCAAGGCGTTGTCCTTACAGGACGTTGCCATTGGGCTGAGATATGATGGGCTTTCAGCCCGAAGATCGAAATGCAGGTTATATGTTGAACTACTGCACCTGTTATTGTTCCCGTTATTGTTTACCCAAGGCGTTGTCCTTACAGGACGTTGCCATTGGGCTGAGATATAATGGGCTTGCAGCCCGAAGATCGAAATTATCAAGCTCTGCTAAATTATATTCCGGTGCGCTGCACCTTCATTAAAAACACAACTCTTATGCTATAAATATCCAGGTGCGCTGCACCTGTTATTGTTCTTCAAAAAGCGACATTATTGTTAAACACAATTATGAATACAATCGATTTCCATTTCTCTGCGAGAGCTACTTCAGGTGCGGAGCACCATAATCTTTGTAGCGACATTAGCAATCTTCAAACCTAAGGTGCAGAGCACCGAAATATTATGTTCGAACACATCAGCGAAACAAGGCAAATTATTTAGTTGATTATGCTTTTCTATTTATTTCGAATCTAGAACTCCGGTTAGTTATCTTATTTACTCAAAAAAATCAAATAGATATTCATCTTTAAATTCAACGCCATTTTTCTCAAGCATATCAAGATATTCTGTTTTAAATGATTTCTTTTCATGATGTTGCTCTTGAGTCAGAATATAATTTATAACAGTATCAATTTGCGTCCTCGAATGTGTAAATGCCCCATAACCGCGTTGCCAATCAAATTTGAACTTACTTAATCGTTTTTCTTTTATCCATGTGTTAGTTGAGGTTTTTATTTGTTCCACAAGATCGGGAATTAAATCGTTTACATTATATCCTACTAAAATATGGATATGATCAGGCATCGAGCCAATTGCCAACAATTTATGTTTTCGGCTTTGAACAATGGCAGTAATATATTTCTCCAATTCATCTTTCCATTCTTTCTTTATCAATGCTTCGCGATTTTTGGGCGAAAAAACCAAATGGACATAACATTGTGTGTACGTATTCGCCATAAATCTAATTTTATGAGTAGACATATTTCAGGTGCAGAGCACCATAATCTTTGTAGAATAATCCGCAAACCGCGAATACAAGGTGCAGAGCACCGAAATATTATTTATATAAACTATGCTGAATAGATGACGGTGCGCTGCACCTTTATTAAAAACATAACTCTTATGCTACAAATATCCAGGTGCGCTGCACCTGTTACAATTTTCCCCCACCACTCACGCAGCAGGGGAAAAATCAATTTCTATTTTTTTGTTTCGGTGTTATCTGTTGGTTCTGTAGTTTCATCATCGTCCTTTTTGTTTCGACCTTCGCGCTGAGCCAGAAGGAGATTAAAACTGTCGATGCGGTTATTCAGTTTCGTAATAAACGTACCAAATTCTGCATCACCTTCAATGGTTACATAAGCATTAATTCTATCAGTAATAGTATCATAAATATCGTCCACATCAACTCGGACCTCTTTCATTTTCAACGTAATTTGATCATCTTTTTCAGCAAACTGACTTTTCTTCAGATTTACATAACCCTTATTTTGAGCTTCTATCTCGGTAAACCAGTCAGCCAACCCAAGCAACACCAGATCTGGCATAATAGCCTTAAGAGCATCCAGAAACTTATTTATAGCCACAGTCTTCCGCTCCTTTGGTAAGCGTGTAATTCCACTGAACTTATCGTTAATAACACTTACGCGATAAGCAGCGGCACTCATCTCCGGATTGAAATGATTCAACATACCTCCCGACACTTTATAGAACCCCAAAATAGGCTTATTGCGAGCCTTATCAGCGGCATCCAATTGTACCGTGTATGCACTTTTCTTCACTCTATCCAACGCCTGTCGTTCCTTAGGTAACAGGCTTTTGTAAACAGTTCGTTGTTGACCTATTTTAGGAACCGGCAAAGTAGGATCGTCTAATAATTCTTCCACATAAGTGTGGAAAGCATAATGTTCTTCGTTTTGATAATTGTTTAGATGTGTCGTTTTAATAAACATAATTGTGAGTTTTAAATTAGAAAAAAGAATTAACTAAAACATCTTATAGTGTAACAATAAGAATCGAACTAAGAAAAAAAGAGTTCAATGACCATAATTTGAGCACCAAACCTATATAAAACTTTCACTGCTCTGTGAAATTGTATTACGGCCCTGAAAAAACACTTTCACACCTTGGTGAAACAAACTTGTAAGCTTGCAAAAAACTTTCACAATAGGATGAAATCTTCTTGCAACTCTGCAATACACTTTCACAGCATTGTGAAAGCTTCTTCCACACTTGCAAATCACTTTCACAAGTATGTGACGTTTTTTTGCATAAACAAGAACTTTAAGCAGATTCTGGTTACAAGCCTTTCAAAGATTGTATAACACTGAGAACGTATCGTTTATATACAAATACGAGGCAAAGATAATAATTTTTTCGAAAATAACAAAGATTGTGATTTGTTGCACTAATAAAAAAAGTAAAAAGAACTAATAAAAAAGCGGGTGTCCCTCATTTTCAGAGAGACACCCGCTTGTAAGCTGGTAATAATATTGAATGATTTATTTCCTATAAAGAGAAACACGCACTTTTCGGCATCTACATAGCCGTTAGCAATCTCTATCGACATTCGACCCACTTTGGTAGTGTGGTTTTCGGGCTAAAATAACTTTTCAGCAAACCCTAATTACATGGAACTCGTAACTAAATTCTTGTAACTTGTAACTAAATACCCGTAACTAACTTACTGTTTCGGTTTCCGTCGGTTGAATGACCCTTTGCCCTTGGCAAATTTTTTGTGTCCGAAGCGATTTTTTTCCGGATTATACTCCGGTGCTTCGCCCAGCTCCACCGGCATGGGGATTTTATAAATATCTTTTTCCAGAAATTGTTCTATCTGGTGGAACTTATATTGCTCTTCTTCCGACACAAAAGTAATGGCCATCCCCTTGGCACTGGCACGCGCCGTACGCCCGATGCGGTGCACATAATCTTCGGCATCGTGAGGCACATCGTAGTTTATCACCAGCGAAATATCGTCGATATCAATACCACGCGACACAATGTCGGTAGCCACCAAAATGCTTACGCGGTTGTTTTTAAACTCGTGCATAATGTGGTCGCGCTGCACCTGATCCAGGTCGGAGTGCATCTCGCCCACCGACAATCCCATTTGGCGGAAGGTTTTGAAAAGTTCCTTTACTTTAAGTTTGGAACCGGAAAAAATAATCACTTTCGTGGCTTCCTGCTCTACAAACAAATGACGGATGATGGCTTGCTTTTGCGCTTCGTAACAGATATAAGCCGTCTGCATAATGCTTTCGGGCGGTTTGGAAACGGCAATTTTCACTTCAACCGGATTGTTCAGAATAGTTTTGGCCAGCAAGCGGATTTTAGGCGGCATGGTGGCCGAGAACATAATGGTTTGCCGGTCTTTAGGCAGACGGTTTACCACCTGCATAATGTCTTCGAAGAAACCCATATCAAGCATGCGGTCGGCTTCGTCGAGAATAAAATATTTTACATACGAAAAATCAATATCGTAAAGGTTGATGTGCGACAGCAGTCGTCCCGGTGTGGCAATCACCACATCGGCTCCTTTTTGCAGTCCGCGTCGTTGCACATCCCAGGCTCCGGAATCGTTACCACCGTACACCGCCACCGACGAGAAAGAGGTGAAGTACGAGAAGCCTTCCATTTGTTGGTCAATTTGCTGTGCCAGCTCACGGGTTGGCGCCATGATGATGGCATTCACCTTATCTTCGGCATGCTTTTCAACCTGCAAATTGTGTAAAAGAGGTAAAATAAAAGCAGCCGTCTTGCCGGTTCCTGTTTGAGCGCAGGCAATCACATCGCGTTTCTGTAAAATTACGGGGATAGTTTCGGCTTGTACCGGGGTAGCTTCTTTAAAATTCATGGCTTGCAAGCCGTCCAACACAGCATCGCAAAGGGAAAGTTCGTCAAATCTCATTGAAAATATATTAATATACGTGCAAAGATACGCAATTTTGAACGAAAACTCTTTGCTTTAGTCTTTTTGAAGGCAAATGGAAGAAATGAATGAAAAAAACAATTGCCGTTTCGGATCCGGAACGGCAATTGAGCAATAACTTTAAAGGATTTGAGCTTTATTGGCCACCCCCGGAGCCTCCACCCCCTTTCACGTCGTCGTTGGAAATTCCGCGTTCAACCTTTTTAATCTGGGCCTTCATTTCGCCAAAGCGATAACTGGCCGTAATTGCAAATGAACGTCCTTTTCTCGTCATATCAGTTTGCATGTAATAGGTATTGGTTTGTGTTGTAAAATTCATTTTGCGTGTCGACTCAAAAGGCTCTTGCACTCTCACCGTCACATTCAGTTTTTTATCCAGGAAATCGCGTCCGAGCGACACGCCACTGTAGTGGAACGAAGGGTTTGTTCCCTGCAACGATATGCCGGAAGAATAATATCCACCATTGAGGTTCAGTTTAAAATCCGATGGCAAACTAAACTGCGCACCTCCCGAAAAGGTATAACGCATACCATCATTTTCCAATCCGCTTCCGTCATTGGTTTTGTATTTGGAATAAGTGGCGCTGGTATTGCAGTTCAGTCGAAGCATTTTATTCATTTGCCAGCTTCCGTAGATATAAAGCCCGGTATTATTTACCGACCCTATATTTTCATACGTAGTATAAGTTGCACCACTTGCCAGCAATTTGCTCACCTCCTCAATGGAATTATTGGTAAACGAGGTATACAGGTTGGCATTAAAGTTTATGTCTTTCGAAAAGTTCCCGTAATTAAGCGAGAATGAATTGTCCACTTCCGCTTTCAGGTTGGGGTTACCCTGCGAGATAGCCAGCGGATTGGTATCGTCGTAAAACGGATTTAAGTACCAAATTCCAGGGCGACTGATACGCTGATTGTACGCAAGCTTCAGGTTGGATGTTTCTGTCAGCTTATAGCTGGCACTTACCGATGGCACTACGTTATCAAACGGCACCTTAAAGTTCTGTGTCGGTTTTTGCGAAAAGTCCACAATGGAATTGGTATGCTCATAACGTACCCCACCTTTGAAACTGAACTTTTTTAGTTTCAAGGTATAACTTCCATATACACCCAAAATATGTTGCGTATGTTTCATATCGTTAGTGTTACGCCCCGGAGTATCCACCCATTGATTAATGGTATCGTTGAAATTCCGATACAGATTATCGCTGTTGTTCAACCGCAGAATGTATTTAGCACCCACCTCCATCACATGTATTTTGTTGAATGGCTCGGTATAATCCAGCTGAAATGTATGTTCATTGCCCGAAGCATCACTTTTAATTTTTTGTTCACTGTCGGCATAATTCACAATGCCGCTTGCTTTCGAATAATTGTCGGTGTTATTGGGCGTATTGCCAAGTTTGTAGGAGAATGTCAGCAATTGGTCCGGCTTTTTGAACGAGCGTTGGTAATCCAACGACAACTCTTCGCCTCCCCAGGTTCCTTTTGAATCGGTGTATTGGCTGAAAGCATTCAGTGTATCGCGCTGTTCATCGCTTGTAACCGACAGACCATTCACTTTCGAATGATTACCTCCGTTGTGACCTCCCACGGTCAAACTAATCAGGTTTAACGAATCAATTTCGTAACTGGCTTCCAGATTACCATAAAAGAAATGGTATCGCGTATCAGTAGAAGTACCCTGATTCAGATATTTTCCACCGACACCCGAGACACTTTCGCGATACATGGTGCTCGTGCGTCCCGGATCAGCACGGTTATTGTAATTCAAGTTGGCTGTTATTCCAAGTTTCCCTGTTTTGGTAGAAAAATAAAAACCACCAAAATAACCACCCCGACTATCCACTCCACTCTGTACACTTCCAGTATATCCGCCCATGGCTTTTTCGGTTACTATATTAATAATGCCACCCACACCTTCAGCTTCATATTTGGCTCCCGGTTCGGTAATCACTTCTATGCTTTTAATACTCGAAGCCGGCATACTTTTCAATACCTGCGAAGGATTTGTGGCCGTCATATTCGACGGTTTACCATTAATATACACCTTAAAGTTTGTCGAACCTTTTACCTGTATATTATCTTCACCGTCCACAGTCACCATCGGAACCTTTTTCAACATATCCAGCACATTGATACTTTGAGCCTCGGGATCGGACTTCGTGTCATAGCTTATTTTATCCAAATCCACCTTCACCAGCGGCTTGTTGGCCAAAACAGTAACCCCTGCCAGCTTCTGATCGGTAGTCACCATGTTTATTTTTCCTAAATCAAATTTCGTCTGATTAGCCGTTATAGATAGTTTTTTCACCAACTTCGTCATACCTACCGATTCAAAACTGAGTAAGTAGTTACCGGTTTTATGCAAAGTCAATTCGAAATCACCTTTTACACCCGAAGCCAATCGTTTCAGATATAAAGAAGGGTTTTCTGCCGCCGAGACAGATACAGTGGCGTAGGGCAACGATGTATTCGATATTGAATCAAGTACTATGCCTTTTACTACAAAAGAAGAAACAGTAGTTTCGGCATACCCCGTACAGAATAAAAACAGAAAAAGAGCAAGAGAAAGTAGTTTGCGATTCATAAGAATAAATATAAAGGTGTTAAATCGGTGACGAAAATAACAGGTTAAAATCACATTCTTGTTATCCAGAAGTCTTTTTTACATAATTTTCTACTTTCGTAACAGTTCGGAGTTGCCAAACCTGGAGGGATATAACAAAAAAACGTCGAAACCCTGATGGATTTCGACGTTTTTGCGGAAGCTACGAAAGAGCAACCTTCTTTTGTTTGGTGAGACCTATCAATTTGATAATCATTTTGCTACTTACTAATGCTACTATCCCATCAGTATGACAGGTCGCAGATTTGGAAGCATATCAATGAAAGTACGAAAGAACGTTTTTACAAAAATAGTCGAATAATTTGAGTTTCAAGGTACGAATACCGACTATTTTTCCAGCATTCCTGGAAATAATAGATAATTCAGTTGTCTAACTATTTCATATGACAACGATTACTGATTATCAACGTGTTACATGTCTAAAAAAACATGTAGTTGAACGTTGAACAATGCGGTCAAAAAAGCATCAAAAACCATGTTATTTTATCAATTTTTGGTAGAAATTTTTTTTCAGGATCTGTCAATATTTATTCTGGTCAAACTTTTTATAAAAAATGTAAGGTCGGTTTATTGGAAGTCTGATTTTTACGGGGAAAATTTTTTACGGTGATCCGTTTGCTCACATTCAAAGAGCCTCCCCAGGGAGGAAGGATAGGGGACTACTGCCAGGACTCCCATCCCCCAGGGGGGTACTTACCAACCAAAATCTAAATTGCCAGGTATTGTATCAAAAAATAATTGCCAACAACAATGCTGGCAACTAAATTTGTGTCATTTTAAAAATGTATCAATTTAATCTTGAAATGATAGTTTTGATACTCGATTAACTGTGTCAGTCTAACTTAAAAGATTATGGTGATATAATGTGTAAAATAAAACTGGAAATCTCAATGAAAAATATTTTTTTGTGATATTTATAGATAAACATTTAACATGAAACTCAACCAAACTACACTTGAAAATATAATTAGAAACGTTATTACTAAATTTAATGAAATATCAGACAATGAGAAATTAGTGATTGTGCCGAATGAATCAAAAATTATAGCGATATGTGAAAACGATGCTTCGCTAGACTCAGAGTTGGCGTTGCTATACGTGAATAAAAAAGTTATTAATTTAGATCCAGGATTTGAAGAACTTGATACCCGAGATAAGCTGATAGTAATTGCAGCTTGCATAAAAACTCATTATCAGACATTAGAAGGCATGGTTGTTGGATATGGCGACATTTTAAACTATACGCTGGTCAAAGATGATGATTATAAAAATAGTATACTTTTCAATACCAGTGGAAAGCTCGTTCAAGAGAGTATTCTCGATATGTAAATCGATTGTTTCACCCAAATCTCAACAGAATCTGGTAATTGTTATAAAGCTAAAGCCCCAAATCCGATTGTGGAAATGGGGCTTTATTCTCAATCTAAAGACAAGTAGAATTAGTAAACATCCTTTATTTGATATGTGTCGAATGTTGTAAGGAAACATGAAAATGTATCTTGTGTCAATGTGAAGTATTCTCCGTTATTGATTTAATATTTAATCAGTCTTTCACACAACGAATAGCAATACCATAATGCTTGTACCCATTTACTACATTACCATCAACAAATGATTGACTCATGTTTTTATCATAAGATATTGACTCATTGTATAGGTTCGTTGAACTCCACCAAACAGCAACTAACCCAAATCCATAAGATAATCCATTAAAATCATAACGGTATCCATATGGGAACCCATTAAATCCAGCGGCATTGTTTTTTGTACTATCATTTCCCACTGTACCAATACCAGTATTATTTGTCCAGTATGTTTTTGCAGCTAATGACTTTGCAATTTTATTTTCTGACTTTGCTCCATCGTAATTGTATCCATTGGCTATAAGATAGTTTTCAAGAGTTTTCCACTCAATATCAGTAGGGACATGCCAGCCAGAAGGGGCTATATTTCGGCTATCTACAGCAGCATACCAATTATATAAGTGACCATACTTAGTTCCGTTTGTTGTGCTATTTGAATAGTCACAATAAGCTCCAGTGGCTGAACTACCCCAATTTGCATTATCTGTAATATTTGGAATTGCAGTACCATCTCGATAATGAGTTACTTTAAGATTCTCAGCCATCCATGTTTGAGAGCCGATGGTTACTATTTTATAAACATTCCCATCTACATCTGTAAGGGTGTTAGCCCAACCCTCAAAATTCAGGTTTAAACTAGAAGTATTGAGTTGAATGTTTATTGTCTTTTGATAGTTGCGAGAGAATAGAAATTTCTTTTGTATAAGCAAATTTGTTCCATTTGTTCCAGCCCATTGAACTTGTATTGAAATTGAATCCGAAAAAGTGTTAGCATTTTTAAATATCGAATTAAAGTCTCCATTTGTGGTTTTGAATAAACGAACCGAACCATTTTTATTAATCGTAGGGGTTAGATGGATTGTGTCGTCACCCATATAAATATTGAGCATTCCATTGGTTAAACCATCTACATAATATGTTACTCCAAATCCCATTCTCAATAAATTGAAATCAATATTAGTTACACCTTTTGTCATAGTAAGTGATTTATCACAATAGTGAACATCAATCTCAGGATAGTCTTTTATTGTGGTTTTAGTCAGTTTTATGCTCGATGTCAAGTTAATGTCTTTAAGCGCATTCCCTTTTATGAATTTGTTTCCCAATAGCGTTTTATTTGGCAAGTAGAAATATTTACCTTCCGTTTGAACATCTTGTTTCAACCCATTACCTGTACTAGTTTTATATGTTGCAATTTTAAAGCGATAGGTCTTGCCTGTCGTCACAGCAATTTTCATACTATCGATATTGTCAAATAAACCATAATAATAAGCGGAGTCATTTTCATATGCTTGTATGGCATAAATTACTTGATTTGGGTCTACAGACATTTTTACGTTGTTGCCTTTCACGCTCATGGGGACATCTGTGTCCTGATTCAAGCTAACAAAAGCAGGCGATAATTTAATTGTAGTCAACTCGCCTTGAAGTTCACTTTCATTCTTGCATGAAAAAAATAACATTGTCGTGCAAACCAATAGCAATAAACGATTTAATCTCATAATAGTACAGTATATGTTTTGCTTACTCATAAGCTTTTCGGCATTCGCTCCTTACTCTGTTTTGGATTTTCAGGTGATTCCTTATTTTGTTGACATTTGGGCATAAAAAAAGCGTGGGACTAAACTTCCACGCTCCTAAGGTACCGCCAAGCACCCATGCAAACGAAAAAGAATAGCCCACGCCATTGGCGTGAGCGTTATATCTTTATTCTGTTTGCATTAAAAAAATTGGCGGTTTTTAGGAGCAAGAATAAAAGCTAACGCTTTTAATAATATGTAATGCAATTGTCTCTACAATTGGCGAATTATTTTAATAAAGTGCAAATATATGAATTATTTTACAATTGAAGTTGAAATTTTTGAAAAAACAGATCATGTAGCATCCAAACTTTTGATTGAATTTCTATTAGTATTATTGTTTATTCATTAAATTTACATTCGCTATATCTTACTTCAATTGAGGAACATTACTTAGGTTTACTATCCACTTATTTACGGCAACTTTTTGATCTTCGGTAATTCCCTTATTTATAATCAAATACTTTCTAACACTTTTTAGAAATTTATCAGAATCATCTCCTAATTTCCCAATTGCGACATTTATCCAAAAGAGATAGTTATAGCACTTCTGCAAATTCATTAACTTTAAAGTTTCTGGAGCATTTTTCTCTATATTAAAAATGTGCTTAATCTCATTGTCATTTAACTCGGAAACTAAATGTTTGTCAAAATAGATTTTTAATATTGGATAGGAAGTTTTAAAATTTTCTACAAGTTTATCCTCTCTTAACTCAATGTATTCTATGGCGTTTCTGCGTTTTTCGTCTTCATCGGATGTTGTATTATCAATTTTTTCATTACCCTGCTTAGAATTAACTGGATTAATCTCTCTTTCGCTCATTGACAAAGTATATCTAGTAAAATCTGGTATTAATGCAAGTTTATATTGTGAATCAATATTGTTTCCTGCGCATTTAAGCCCTGCATAGATAATTTCTTTTGTTTCAATATTTTCAAGAACATATGCTTTCAAAGAATTTAATGCACGAGAACAAAAATGACATTTTTGCTTTTCAGTTATTAAGTCTCTTCTAATTGGTCGATAGCTCATTTTTTTATTGTTTAGAATCGGTTTTAATGTCGCATTTTGGCATTATGTCTACGATCTGGCAGATAACATAGACAACCCAACGGGAGTAAAGCCTGCACATCAGCCAGCCTATTAGGCGTATTTTATGACACATTTTTTTTGTTGAAATCATCAATGATTCTAAGATATTCATCATTTTTATCTTTAATCACAAAAAACACGATGTATTCACATAGCGATGTTGTCAAATATTCGAGATTTCTTTTATATAACTTATTTTTGTTTGTTTTTTTATCTTGAAGTGATATAATACAATCGAAATCAGCAATTTTATATTCTATCTGTTTGATGCTTTCTTTGAGTCTAAAGAAAAATGCATCAGAAAATAACTCGATATTACATTCAGCAGCCCTTTTCATTTCATCTCTTGCCTCTATCAAAAAATCACTCAAATTTTTAATTTCAGTAATTTTAGTTGAATACACTTTACCTTCTGCACCTTTAGCAATTAGTGTATTGCGCATTATTTCGATATTTTCTTGAGTTAGCAATGGTTTTTTAAGATATTCTTCTAGCTCAGAGTCTACATCATTATCTTTTATAAATGTCTCCACATCACAATTTGAATTTAAAAACTTAACGTATAAACTTGCATAAGAAGGACAATTTCTTATTGTATTAGGGCTTACAAAATATCCATCACATTTATCTGGTGGATTTAGGTCTTCTGTTTCAATAATCTCAGTTTCATCGTTTGCTCTTGTAAACCATGCAAGTGTTGGTAATCCCGTGGAATAAACTAAAGCGTAGTTTTTTAGATTTGTTGAAATGTTATCTTGACTCCTTTTTTTAGATATTTTCTGAATATGTGTCTTTACTATTCCATCTTCAACGATAAATACACGTCTAACATTCCAAAAATTTCCTTCTCCTATAAATTTCTCTTTATATTCCATATAAACAAGTAGTTCTCATACATTCACTTTAAAATTCACTAACAAAGGAAGTAAATTATGGTAGAACTCACAAATAATCGTTAATGGATTTGCAAAAAAAAAATCTAAAAAAAAATTCCACAATACCGATACTCATTTTAAGCAACTTTGAAATTTGAAAAATTTGATAGCGGACTATGACTTTAGTTCATTACTCAGGGGTACCTCTCATTGGGAGGGCTATCTAGTAGAGGTACTTATATAGGGAGTAAAAAAAGAACGCATTAACCAGTTACAACGAAACAGGCTTTTGTTCAAAAAGCTGTTGAAGTTGTATTTCTATCTTTTATAAATATATTTTATATATTTATATATTGGTATCAAGACAATTACACCTTAACTAAGTTTGAATAACACTCTTGTTATCGAAATCGAACTACTTAATCTACTTTTAGATAATTGTCTGTTATCAGAATCATACTAAAAAACATGATTTGGATAACCTTAACAAACTATTTTAGTAGTCGTAACATGCAGAAAACTGTTATACCAAGAGACAAAATTATTCAAATTACAGCATAAAGATCGAATCTATGAGTACTTGGGATTTTTTGAAAATATTTTTAAATACTATTTTTCATCAGTGTAAACCTAAAAGCGTGTGCTATGGGCTAGGCTGTTCGTAATATAATTACTTTAAATTAGTCATTTTTTAAATAATCAAGTCAAGGTATTACTAAACCTAGAATCCCATATTTTCATACTTTTAAACTCCCCATTGTCGAGCCAAACTAAGTATTTGCGAACTTTTTGTGGAAAAAAATCAGGAGAAAGCTTTTTATTTGATGGATTTCTTTGCTTTAATAATTCAACAAACCAAACCATTTCATGATTTATTTTTTCCATTTCATTTTTAAGAACTTCATTATCTATAAGAGTCATTTTTTGTGCATCATAAGTGTGTTCATCCCATAGTTCGTGATTGAAAGCAACTAATTGATTTTTTGATGTAAAGAATTTATTCCCTTTTAATTCATTAATATCAAGTAGCTTCCTTATCTTTTTAGATGGAATTATAAAATGCTTTTCTTCGCCTATAGTTTTTTTTATAACTTTCGTTATTGTGTTGTACATTTTTTTTTCAGATAGAACAACATTATCATAAAATTCTTGAGTTTGATTTTCTTCGTCAATCCAATTCATCCAGACGATATCAGATGGATTACAATATGTATCGGTCTTTGGATAGCTAACTAAACTATCAAATTCAGATATAAAGTCTAAATCTACAGAATGATTTAAAATAAGTGTCAAAAAGCTATTTAAATCAGCTTTTGATATTAAACAAGCTTTTGCATCAATATAAGATGACGTAAATGATTGGGAGTCATATAATGTTGTACGATTATAAATTGACACCCATTTATTGTCATTTTCACATATATTAAAGTCCTTAGAATCAAAAAGTAGCCATTTCTTGAAATCATAATTGTATTCTTCATTAACCCATTGAGTAATATTGTTCTGAATATTAGCATCATTTTTGAATTCATATGTAAGTGACTCTTTTACAATCCAATCTTTTGAAAAACCTATTTCAAAATCCTCATAATAATCTTCAATATCTAGAATATCTTCAGAAGGATTATGCATATCAGACAACTGTGCATAGTTCTTAATGAATTCTCTTTTATCATTAAAATTGCTATGAGGAATATAATCAGATAAATATCCCTGAAGATAATGTACAGCTAACCATGTATATTTTTCTTCGTACGTAAATATTTTACTTTTTGACCCATGAGTTTCATCTGTCATGCCATTTCCCTGTTCTCTTGTAAGACCAAGACTTCTAATATATGCAATGGCAGCAGACATTACCCATAAAGTTGCAGAAAAATCCTTTATGTTATATGATGCTAATAATTTTGTTCCTTCCATACAATTATTATCCTCTAATTTATCACGTATGAAAGAAGGATGCTCTAAAAATCCACTGTACGCATATTTTATAACATACCAGGCTAAATCATGAACAATGGGATAAAATTCTTCATGAGGTGATTTTAAATAATTTTCGTCTAAAGGTAAAACTAAAATTGTTTTTAGAATTTGGGGTCTACATTTTTCAACGACTTGTCCAGATATTGTTTCAAACAGAAATGCTTTTTCAACTATAGATCTGAATCCTTGTCTTATAACTACATTCCTGTATTTCTCTATATTTGAGAAGATATTACTAATTGTCCAATCTGAAAGTTCTTTTATATGATTTTTGTCTTTTAACTTAGTTGCAACTCCTAACATGATAGATGATAGATCTTCTTGTATTTGAGGGTCGTTACAAAAGAATATTTTATCAAGTAGAAGAATAAATTCTTTTGGACATTTGATTGCCCATTCAGTCAAAGCAACTCTAAGAATTTCTCTCAATTCCTGATTTATTGAAGATAATCCCCAAGCCAAAACCAAAGGTTTTTCATTATGTTTTTCGTCTTCTGATAAATAAACTTTACCTATTCCTAGCTCATCGTATGCACTATATAAGTTAATGTATTGACATTTAAATCTTTTCTCTTCGCTTAGAATTCTTTTCTCATAATTATCTAGTCCAGACCAAAGTTTATCTCTTTCAAAAGCAGATGCTTGATTGAATAAGATTTGATGAAGATACTCAGCTCCATAATAATTCTCATTTGAACGGCTTGAGGGTATAATCAAATACTTCAAAACATCATGTTGTGTTTCGAATCCCCCATAAAACATTGCATCAATCTTGTTTTTGTATTCTCGGGCTAATTCACTGGGCGAATGAATTAATGCTTCCATTTGCATTTTCAGAATTTGTTCATCATCAAACCCAGTAATCAAGAAGCTGTTTTCACCAATTAATCTACCTGTTTCAACAAACAAATTATTGATAATATTTTGGATAATTCTCTGGTTTGGTTGTTCTTTATATTCATCAATCTTTTTAGGAGAATAATCAAGTGGTCTTATCATTCCATGATGTAGAATAGGAGGAATTTTGTTAGCCGAGCCAGTTTTTATAGTATAATAGATATCTTCAGATAAGATATGCTCAATTATTGATTGGTAAGTAATATTGTAAAAGTGTTTTATACCATTAATAGTTCTTGAGTTATCTATTTTTTCAGACTTTATTAAAAATCCATTTTTTGAAAGATAGTCTATTAATGCATCAATATCTGTATTATCTAGATAGTTTAATTTTGGCTGTATTAATGAAAATAATTGATTGTGTTCAATTATAACATTTGAATAAAAGTAATTCGCAATAGAAACTAATGCATCTGTTACTGGGATTCGAGTATCACTTAATCTTTTGGGTTTAATATAACTAGCAAATTCACTGTTTAAACGATCAATTTTCACGTTTAGTAAATCTCTTGTTGCCGTTTTAATAGTATCATTATTTGTTAGAACAGAATCTCTATATTGTTCACAAAATAATCTCAATGCAAATAAATTATCTAAACCTTTTAGAAGTTGAATTGAAGAAAGTTGAATATTATAATGGTCTTTACTAAAGTATTTTTGTGCTACTTCATAGACTGAGACATCTCCTTCTCTAGGCAAATAAACAGTGTCAAATATTTTTTTCTCAGGTAATTCAATATTGCTTTGAAAATAATTTCTTGCACTGAAAATAAATTTTAGTCTTGGGAATTTTGTTACAAGTTGTTCACTTTCTCTTATACGTCTATACCATTCTTCATAATTCTCGACATCTTCTTCCATGCCATCGACACAGATAAGTATTTTTGAACATTCAGATTTTAATTCTTCTCCAGAATTTAGTTCTATTGAGTTTTTAATGTCATTTCTAACAGCACATGATTCTAAAGCTAATAGAATTTCAGTTTTAGTCCAATTTTTTAATTCTAGTGCATTTGATAGAATTTCTGTCCAATTATTATATAAACCTCCTTTGGCCTGAATTATTAGAGCAGGAGAACCACTCTTTAAATGAGCTTCTACACAATTTGTGAGTCCATGTGTTTTTCCAGTACCATACTCACCTAAAACAAGACGGATACCCTGATTATAATATAATGCTATTGATTCTATATATTGAGGTAAAAAGTAACCATGTATATGATTTAAAGATGAAATTAGCTTAGGCAAAATGTTTTTTTGAATGTTTGTTGCATTTAGTTTTTCTAAAATTGCTTTAGTTTTCCAAATCTCTACTTCGCTAATCTTTTGACTTTTATATAAATCATTTCCTTCTCTTGCCGCTTCACTCATATTTCTAATTTCATTTAGAAATAATGTAAGATTTCTTTTTATAACTAATAACCTCATATTTAGAAAACATGTATCATTAGTAGGAACAAATTGTTCTATTAAATAAATACAGTCTTGAAGGTCATTGAATGCCTCCTTTAATTGAGTTAGGAATTCAATTCTGTATTTTATGTTAAAGCAAATTTTATTATATTCATCATATATAACTCCTTGTCCGTGTAGTTCAGAAATATATCTTTCTTTTAGCCAACCTTTTTTTTGTAGGTCGAAATGGGATGATAAATATTCTAATGAAATTACATCTTTCTCAAACCAATACTTATTAATTCCATCATTATTGTCCAACTGCAACTCTCCTAAAATCTTATCATCGAACCACCAAATTAATTTTAAGTCAGGATATAATATATTAATCTCATCAGTTAAACTGTCAATTTTGATTTCTTCGTGATTTTTTGTTGGAACATTGTTTTTGTCAATCTTTAAAGAGCTAACATCATGTGGTACGCAAATTATATATTTTTGAATGTTTTTTCTAAGCTTTTTAGCTGTAATTATTGAGTTTTTAATTTGAGATATCTGATTAACTTTTAAATTTTGCCTAAAATACTTTGCTTGAACTGCAATAATTTCACCAGATCTTAGTTCCCCATATGCTTCAATCCCACCGTCTCCTCCAGCTCCATTTATCACTCTGAATTTAATTAAATCATTCGAATAATTTCTTATAAGAAACCTCTCAAACAATTGATTACAAAGTGTTTCAAAAGCTTTTTCAGGACTTTCCCCGTATGTTTTAAAATTATTCCAATTCATAATTAATATTAATAAATTCTTGAAGTTAATTTATCTTGGATGAATTCATTCGTGTCTATATTTTTTTATAATCCAACAGTTATTATTGCAATGTCTTTTTTCCTTTTGTTCGGCTTGCTGCTGACGACCGAGGTTATGGGCATTGGCGGTTTGCGGGAGCGTTCGCTGTCTCCCTGAGACAAAGTGAAAGCTAGAGTAAAGACTGCTGATTACGATTTACCCGCCTTAGAGTGCTAATAGATTGTTAGTAGCTATTTCTTTATAATATTTTTTTATATTCTTTAAAATAATCCCCCATAGCTATATCAAATCCTTTTAATAAACTTTTTCCTAATATATTACCAAGCATTGCCAAAAGACTTTTTCCTAAAATATTAGTTCCGTTTTTATTTACTTCATCTCTTGACACAAATGAAGTTTCAATTAATTCTCTGCATTTATATAGCACTTTACTTGAAAAGATATTTTCGTTTTTATCTAAGAGTATATTACCTTCCAGTAAATGGAATTTGTCAGCTATTTGACGAAAAACTAATCTATTAGGGTCAGCTTCATAATCATCATAGTCATCAAATCCATATATTCCTTCATATATAGTTATATCTTTATTTCTATAGTCGCTGTAAAACAGAATATTAGCTGCATTTGGCATGTATTTCAACATATTTTTCGTAGCCTGATATTTGTAATCAACTTGCTTGGCACATGATATAATGACTTTCATCCATTCTCCTAAATCAGCTCGAATTTCCAAACTTGAATTATATACTCCAAAGTCCAATTCAAAGTACATTGGCTGTATTGAGTTATCAAATTCAGGATAACAATCGTCAACGAGCCATAAGAATCTATAGTTCGTATTTTTCGTTGTTTCATTGTTATTATTTATCTTCTTGTCATCAAGGATAAACTTACTTGCTTTATCATCATAGATTATATAATTCATCATAAAATCTTGCACTTCAGGAAGTGAAGAATCATGATTTATCAATAGTTTACCTCTTTTGATAAGCTCTTCTTTCGTTTTTGTTTCTAAGTCATTTACATTTTGTACATAAAAACCCATATTAGTATAATTTTAAAATTTGTGACGTTTTTTTTTCTACACTTGCCAATAACATTCGTATATGCGAACTAAATTCTATAAGTGAACAAGTTGTTCGCATATATTCACTTTAAAATTCACTAACAAAGGAAGTAAATAATGTTAGATCTCACAAATAATAGTTAAGTAATTTAAATAAATATATAGAAATTTCTTTCTACACACCGAGACTCATTTTGAGCAACTTTGAAATCTGAAAAATTAGATATCGGACTATAACTAAAACTCATTACCCAGGGGTACCTCCAATTTGGAGTGCTATCTAGTAGGGGACTTACATAGGGAAGTGACAGGATGATAAAAACAAAGGATTGGAAATCTCAATGCAATGAAAATAGTAAGTTATTGTATGAAGATTACCAATTAGAAATATCATTTCAAAACTTCAAACTTCTATATTATTCCGAACTGGAAAAAATAAACTCACCTATCCAGAAACGGTTAGATGAGTTTAAATGACAAAAGGCATAAATCAGTGAGGCTTTCGGACTATAAATTTTCTGTACTTGTTTTTGAGTATTCAGCTCTCACTGATTCATTATAATTCACTACCATTTCCACCCGATAATCAATAATCTCAATCAACTGGTCAAAGTATAAGTCAGTGATTGTTTCAATCACATCATTTCCAGATGTAAGAATCTCCACATTGAATAAGTCAAGACCCTCATTATATAATACAGCTACTTTACCTTTGTGTTTAAACCCATTTACATTGAATCTAAGGCCATTTTCTAATGCAACTGGGCTGTTGAATCCCCATGAAAATATCACAGGTATATTGGTTTTAAGAATGCTGATAATATATTTTGCCATTTCCATAATCGTTTTTTTTTAATTGTTTATTTATGATGCAATCTCAGCAACTTTTCTGAGAGTATTCACACTTGTTCCTGTAATTTTAGCTACATTTCGTAAACTAATCCCTTTTCTTAGAAGTTTCAACTCTTCATTGTATTCAGCTTTCATTTGTTCGGATGACTTTTTGAATCCTTCTTTGCGTCCAACCTTGCCACCATTGTTACGAAAGTTGGCATATCCACTTTCCATCCGTTGTTTTATCGTAGTTCTTTCCATTCTAGCTACCTCTAAAAGGATAGTGCAAAGGAATTGTGCCATTGGATTTATGTTCCCTTTTTCGTCAAGCGTTTCTATATTGTAGTTTTTTACAAAGAGGCAGATTTTTTCATCATTTAGGAGTTCAATCACCTTCAATGCTTCAAGTGTATTTCTTCCCAGACGACTAATCTCTAGTACTAAAACCTTATCAACCTTATTTGATTTTACATATTCAATCATTTCTAATATCTCTGGACGGTCTTCATTTTTCTTAACTCCTGAAACTTTGTTTGCAAATACTTTTACAATCTCCATACTATGAGTTGAAGCATATTCGGTCAATTCATTCACTTGTCTGTCAAAATCTTGAATTTGTGTAGAAACACGAGCGAGAATTACGGCTTTTTTCATATTGTCATTCATTTGTCATTTAAATCGATACAAATATAATAAATAAACGTGACATGCGCAAGCATTTTGTCATTTATATCGTTACAAAAAGCTTTATTATTAAATATTATATATACCTTTGGGGTTTAAAAGGAGTAGATATGAACAACAATTTAAGAATTAAAGAAATCATTCGAGAAAAAGGAATCTCAGTAAATCAATTTGCTGAAATGTTGGGCATTGAACGTCAAAATGTTTATAACGTTTTCACAAAGCCGACATTTCAACGACTTGAACAATGTTCGGAATTACTCAATGTACCAATATCTGAACTTTTTGAAAAGGATTCAACCGAGATAAATGGATATGTTGAATATAAAGGTGCGATCTATCGTATTAGTGATTTGCAATCTTTTCAAAACCTTTCAGATATAATTAGCAACAATAATAAACAAGTAGAAGAGTGACTACATGGAAAGTAAAATTTGGGGGAATTTATCAACAGTGTTACCAATCAAAGTAATCTCTAGATATTTTCAAAGTTTAAAATAATTGCCTTGTAGTTAAAAAAGACAAAAGTCTTTAATCAGATAGTAACTTTTAAAGATAATTGTAATATTTTCTCAAATAATTGTGTTAATGTAAAGAAAAGTCTTTACCTTTGAAGTTCAATTTATTAAAAACATCAATGAATAATCATCTTTAAATATTAATTATATTATGAGCTTGAGAATTTACAAAGTATCAGATTTTGAAACTACACACGAAAGAGAACAGTTCGAACAATTATCAAACTTGCTGAAATCAAAGTATGATGATCATGAAGATACATATCTATTAATTGCGAATCCAAGTTTTGAAAATAGAGACATTGATGCCGTTTTTATTAAACGGGATGCTATTGTTGTTTTGGAGTTGAAAAACTATGGTGGAAAATTATCTATTGCTGAGAATGGAGAATGGAAATGTGACGGGATAATTGTAAAAGGGGGTAGTAATGGAAAAAATCCATTTATGCAAGTGAAAATAAACAAGACAGGTTTATGTAGTGTTCTTAATACATGGTTCTATAAATCTTACGTAAATCTCAGTCATGTAAGTGGGATTGTTTTGTTTAATCAGAAAATTGAAATCCAATCTTCACTTATTTCACAACAGGTTGGTTCATGGTTTCATGTAACCGACATGCTGGCTATATTAAGCAAGCTACACAATATAACAAGTCAGTCCATAAATTATACAAATAAAGATTTAGATGATCTAATTGAGAAACTAAACTTATCTGATTGCCTTGAATACAAAACAAATACAACAATAGTTGAAATTGCGGAAGAAAAAGAAAGGTCACAACAAGCGATAACAGAAATATTTTTACCCCAAAATTTAGAACAAATTAAAGAAGAGGTTGAAAAGTTAGGTTTTAAAACGATTAGACACTTCCCAATACCTGAACGAGAAGGTTCCATAAGAAATATTCGGAGTTTGAATTTATCAACTAGTTCAACTGATTTTTTGCAAAAGAAAGTAAATGGTAATATATGGCATCATCAATATGAAGCAATAGAGCACGCCAAAAAAAATGAAAATGTTTGTATTGCAACTTCCACAAGTTCTGGGAAAAGTTATGTTTTTTATAGTGTCGGTATTGAAATACTATCGAAAAATCCAGATGCAAAAATCATAGCAGTTTATCCCTTAAAAGCATTAGGGGTTCAACAAGAAGAAAATTGGAAAAATGCTCTTTCAACTGCTAATCTTAAAAATATAGAGATAGGTAGAATTGATGGAAGTAACTCAGGAGAGCTTGAAGTAAGAAAAAGAATCCTTAAAGAATCGAGTATACTTGTCATTACTCCTGATACAATTCATATGTTTCTATTGGGAAAGTTAAATGATACGAAAATCGGTAATACAATAAAAGATTTCTTATCTAAAACAGAATTGATTATTCTTGATGAAGTTCACACATATACAGGCGTATTTGGAAGTAATTCTTCCTATCTTTATAGGAGACTAAATCACACTATAAATGCTTTGAATGGAAAAATCCCTCAATACATTGCTGCATCAGCAACCATAAATGACCCTGAATCACATTTGAAGAATATAGTTGGGGTTGACTTTTGTATTGTAACCAATGATACATCTCCTAAGAAATCAACTGACATTATTTTAATAGAACCAAATAATTTTGATGAAACGCTATCAAATATGAATAAATTGGTTGGTTATTTCGCCCAAAATACAGACTACAAGGGAATAACATTTCTTGATAGTCGAAAAATGGTTGAACAAGTAGCGGTGGGTGTTAATAGACAGTTGAGTAAAGATGATAGTGATGAAATTCTTAAGGATTTTGAATTAGGAGACGAAAAAAGGATATATCCATATCGCTCTGGCTATGAGACACAAGATAGTGAGGCAATTCAGCAAAAATTAATGAATGGGGAAGTTAAGAGCATTGTAAGCACAAGTGCTCTAGAAATGGGAATTGATATTAAAGAATTGGATTTATGTATCCTATTAGGTATTCCATATTCTTCAACAAGTTTTTATCAGAGGATTGGTCGAGTTGGTCGAGTTGGTTGTGAGAATGATGGACTAATAATTATTGTAAATGATAATACTGTTAGATCAAACACTATTTTTAATGATCCAAAAAGGCTTTTTGAAATTCCTATGGCAGAAGGAGCGTTGTATTTAGAAAATGAAAATTTGCAATTTATACATGCTCTTTGTTTCGCTGAACAGAATGGTGAATATGATTCTGTTGGAAGCGATAAAAATATTTTTAGTACAATTATAGATTTTCCAGAGTCCTTTTTAAAAGTTTGCAAGGATGTGAGAAATCATAATACCAAAAGGGAATATGATGATATTAGAGACAAAGGTGGAAGTTATCCTCAATATTCTTATCCTATCAGAGATTTAGAGCCACAATTTAAGGTAATATCTACTTTTCAAAATAGGGATATTGCTTTAGGAAATTTATCACGCAGTCAAGTTCAACGAGAAGCATATCCAGGCGCTGTCTATTATTATAATACAAATAGTTATAGAGTATATAAGGTTGATCATAAAACAAATATAGTTTCTGTAAGGAAGGATAAGAAGTATTTTACAAAACCGATGCAATTACCCCCAGCAGTTTTTCCTCAGTTAAGAGAAGAGAAAATATTCTCAGCAGTAAAATATTCTGATCTGAAGGTTATTGAAAGTGAGCTTCAAGTTTATGAAAGAAGTACTGGATTGTTAGAAAAACGAGGTGGTGCTAAGGCATTTAAAATTAACTATCCATTAGATGGGGTATACATAGAGAGGGTGTATTATAATAAGACTGATTTCTCAAGAGACTATAGAACAACAGGAACGTTAATTTCACATCCAATCTTAAACGAACCGAATGTGAAATCAGACATTATAGCACAACTTATATATGAAATATTCTTATTGAATATTCCTTTCGAAAAGCAAGATGTTAGTTACTCTAAAAATAAATTCAAAGAAAATACTTTGGGGTTTGAAACTGGCAGCCGATTCATAGCTGTATATGACCAGTCTTATGGCAGCTTAAGATTGACAAGAAGATTAAGCGAGCAGTCAGAGTTAAAAAAGGTTTTTGATAGAGCTTGTGAGCTACTCTCAGATACTAGTACTACATTTTCTTTTGTCGATAACGATGAGTTAAATAGTGAAACAATAGATGCTGTATTTCAAATGAGAGATAGCTTTAGCTTCGATTCAGAAGAAATTGGCATTAAAGGGCAAAATAATACTTGCGTCATAAAACCGAATTCATTTGGTTTGTATAATGATCATGAAGTAAAGATAATTTCTGTTATCAGCACAGAGAGAGGGTTAAAATATAAAATACCTATTCCAATCAATAATGGTACAGGGAATAAGTTAGTGTCGATTGACGATGTGGAAATTACACCCAAAAGTATAATGGGCGTTTTTAATTTTGATACATATGAGGTTGAATGAAATTTTGAACAGAGTCACCATAATCTTTTAAGTTAGACTGACACAGTTAATCGAGTATCAAAACTATCATTTCAAGATTAAATTGATACATTTTTAAAATGACACAAATTTAG
>Ga0302204_1000170_pt1 | contig 23634 bp, 17 predicted proteins | sample II_Fen_E1_2_FD_194578 | JGI IMG/M metagenome (GOLD analysis project Ga0302204, IMG submission 194578) | Peat permafrost microbial communities from Stordalen Mire near Abisko, Sweden - II_Fen_E1_1 | ecosystem: Environmental > Terrestrial > Soil > Wetlands > Permafrost | place: Sweden: Abisko...
AAGGATGCTACTGAAAAGCATTTTATTCGCAGATGAAACTTTCAGTGATTAATCCTACTTAAATGGAAGATAATAAGCAGACCAAAACAAGGCTTAATATGTAAAATTACATAAATATAATGATTCTAGAAATATAATAGTTGATTAAATCAACTATTATATTACCTTTGCAGCGAATTAAACAAAAAGTTATGAGAAATCAAAAATCACCTTTTGGAATGACCGTTGGGGGAATGATGCGTGAAGTGTTACGTTTACTGAAGAAATGTACTGCTGAACACACTGAAATCAAGCTTACCATGGAACAACTGGGATTACTGCTGGTTATTTTCAGTACTGAAGAAGAAGTGATACAACAGGATTTGGCCTGCTCAATGGGGAAAGACAAATCAGCTATACTACGTACTATTGATATGCTCGAAGACAAAGAACTGCTGAAAAGAGTATCTGACACAACAGACAGACGGAAAAAATATCTTATGATTACCAAAAAAGGGGAACGTGTGATTGAACAATATCTCGAGATTGAACTTCAATTAACAAGCGAGCTTCAAAAAGGACTCAGCGAAGAAGACATGGCAACCTTTTACAAAGTTGTGAATCATATTAAATTGAATGCAAAAACTATGTAGGATTTTCGAGTTAATTAGTTGACTTGATCAATCATTGATAAATAAAACCAATAAAAAAAATTAATCTTCCCTCAACAAGCTTACAGCAATTGACCAAAAGGGATTAGAAAAAATATAGAAACAATCAGGATAATCCTGACTGTTTAGCACCTTATTATACAGAAAAAAAGTAAATTTTATTACGAATCTTGCGAACAACAATGTTTCTCTAATCGTTTTCAAACGTTAGAATGATTTTTTATTATTACCCTTAGAATTAATTTAGAATTGATGAAAATAAAGATATTAATAGTGACCGCTTTTCTCGGTCTTATGCCTTTTCTGGCTTTTTCTACTACAGATAAACCAATAGCCTATGAAGGAATCGTAGTTGACAATCAAAACAATGAGCCTATACCATTTGTTTCAATTACCTTGTTAGATCAAGACCAGGTAACCAAAACAAATGAGCATGGTAAATTTACCATACTTGTAAATACAAATGTGCATGCTAAGAATAGACTGACTATATCCTGCGTGGGTTATAAAACAGTATCGTTGTTATTGCCTACGGACAAAAAGACACTGGAAATAAGATTATATTCTCAGTCACAAGACCTGACTGAAGTTATAGTTAAGAAACAAAAGTACCGGAAGAAAAATAACCCGGCAATAGAATTGATTGAAAATGTAATTGCAAATAAGTCTAAAAACAGAAAAGAGGCTGTAGAGTATTACGAAAACGAGAAATATGAGAAAGTTCAATTTGCAATAAACGATATCACCCCCGATTTCAAGAAAAAGAAAGTGTTTAAACATTTTCAATTCGTGTTCGACAACATCGACACACTCAAGAATAACGGGAAGAAAATATTGCCAATATATCAGAAAGAAGAAATTTCAAATTATTATTACCAACGATCACCGCGGAAAGTGAAAGAAGTTGTTACTGCCCACAAAGCAGTATCATTAGCAGGGTTTGACAACAAGGGAATTGAAGAAAATATCAAGTATCTCTATCAGGATATTAATATTTACGACAATGATATCTCTTTTTTATCAACCCAGTTTTTAAGTCCTATTGCCAGTTCTGCTCCCACTTTTTACCGCTTCTACATTTTAGATACTATTCAATCAGGATCTGAGAAGTGTGTAAGAATGTATTTTGGCTCTCGAAACAAGGAAGACCTTCTTTTCCAGGGATATTTGTATGTATTACTGGATGGCAGCTATGCGATAAAAAGAGTTGAACTATCAGTAAGCAAGGGTATAAACCTAAACTGGATAAATGATGTGAAAGTTATTCAGGAGTTTGAAAAAACAAAAAATAATAATTGGATGCTGTCATCGGATCAAATATCCATCAACTTTGGACTTACCAAAAAAAGCAGTGGGGTATTTGGACAAAAAGTAGTTTCATACACCAATTACCAGTTTAAACCTTTGACGCCAGAGAATGTTTTCAAGAAACAAAGTGCACTTGTGCTTGACAGTGCAAAACGAAGAGATGATAATTATTGGGATTTACACAGGCATTTAAAACTTAGTAACTCGGAAGCCAAAACATATACGACCATGGATAGTGTTCAAAAAGTTCCTGCGTTTAAACGGGCAATGAATATTGTCAGCCTGGTAATGTTTGGATATGAGGATCTTGGCAAGTATGAGATAGGCCCTGTAAATACGTTTTATATGTATAATCCGATAGAAGGAGTGCGGTTGAGATTTGGAGGAAGAACTACGGACCAGTTCAGTAAGAAGATAAATCTGGAAGACTACGTGGCTTATGGATTCACGGATAAAAGGTTTAAGTATTATTTAGGCGCATCATGGTCGTTCACGGATAAAGGATTATTAGACTTTCCTGTCAAATCTCTAAAAATGAGCTATCAAAACGAGACGCAGTTACCGGGTCAACAGATGCAATTTTTAATGGAAGATAATTTTCTGTTATCTATAAAAAGAGGTGTGAACGACAAGCTTTTTTATAATAAAACGTTCAAATTAGAGCATCTGAATGAGTTTGAGAACCATTTTTCGTATACCCTTGGTTATAAGTATACCAATCAGGCACCCGGAGGAAGTCTACGGTTTAATTACACGGACTATTTGGCACAGGGTAATGATATAAACAGCCTGAACATTTCGGAGTTTTACCTAAACCTGAGGTATGCTCCGCACGAAAGTTTTTATCAGGGAAAAACATTTAGAATTCCCTTTTATAGTAAATATCCTATTTTTGAGTTAAGATACAACGTGGGATCAAAAGCGTGGAAAAATGATTACAATTATCAGATACTCCGTTTCTCGATTCGAAAAAGATTTTTATTATCAGTGATGGGCTATTCGGATGTTGTCTGGGAAACAGGAAAGATATTTGGGAAAGTGCCCTATCCGCTTCTAAATATACCACAAGCCAACCAGACCTATTCATATCAAATAGAGTCGTACAACATGATGAATTTTCTGGAGTTTGTGACCGACCAATATACATCTTTATTAATTGACCATACTTTCAATGGATTTTTCTTTAATAAAATTCCAATCATGAAACACTTAAACTGGAGAGAAATGCTAACTTTCAAGCTCTTGTATGGAGATGTAACAAAAAGGAATAACCCCGCAAATAACAGCGATTTACTCAGATTACCTGTTGAAGCAGATGGTACGCCTATCACCTACACTATGGGGAAAACTCCTTACATAGAAGGAAGTATTGGAATTGGTAATATCTTTAAATTTTTCAGGGTTGACTTTGTAAAACGGTTTACTTATCTGAATAATCCTCATGTTTCGGAATATGGACTAAGAATGCGATTTAGATTTGACTTCTAAAACCGACAAAAAAAAAATAGATTTGCAGTTTGTACTGTTAGAGAATAGATTTTCCTTTATCACTAAAAAAAATATGAATGACAAGCTCATGAACCAACAAAATCCTTTTTAATTATCTTTACGCAGACGAGGATCAACAACAAATGAAGAACAGACATAAGAGGGGGACAAACAAAAGATATTGAAACGTATCAAAACTTTTTTATTACCTTTATATTATTTTTCATTTCACAGATACACAAAAGGACTTCATACAAGTGCTAAACACTTATACGAAACTGTAATCCAAACAATTAACAGAATACATAGACATGCAAAATTTTACACATACTATACTATCAATAAAATGAAATCAGAAAATAATCAGTCAACTAACGATGTTTTAAAAATTATTTCTCAGGACAGAGGTCGGACTAATATACTCAGGAAATACGAACAAAAAACTCTTGCTTTTTTGGTTCAACGTATTCCATCATGGGTGAGTTCTGATATGCTGACAGCAATTGGGTTTTTGGGAAGCATCATTATCTTATCCAGTTTCATTTTAGCAACTTATTATGGCGAGATTTACCTTCTGCTAGGGGTTTTTGGTTTTATGGTATGCTGGTTTGGCGACTCTTTAGATGGTAGAATTGCTTATTTCCGGAACAAACAGCGGAAATGGTATGGATTTGCCCTCGACATTACCACTGATTGGATTGGTATCGTTTTGATGGGTTGGGGATTTGTGATTTATATTGACAACAGTTGGGAAATCCTGGGTTTCTGTTTTGTGATATTGTATGGTTGGGAAATGCTTACCACCTTACTACGGTATAAAATCACAAACAAATACTCGATTGATTCCGGACTATTTGGTCCTACCGAAGTCAGGATTGTCATTTCGATCATCTTAATACTGGAAGTACTTTTAAAAGGGTCCATCTTGTACTCCGCAGCACTTGCTTGCGCCTTATTGTTTATTACGAATATCACAGATACTAACAAGCTATTAAAACTGGCAAATGATAGGGATATTGAAGAAAGAGAACAGAAGTAAAACAAATAAGCTGGTTGAAAGGATATTTGTTTTTGCAAAAGCACAGGTCTCAGCATTTATAGGTGGTATAACCGATTACTCTATAATGGTTTTTATAACCGAAGTCTTCCATGTGCATTACACAATATCTATTGCAATTGGAGGTATTATAGGTGCTGTAGTTAATTTCAGTTTGAATAGGTATTGGACGTTTCCGACGAAAGAACTTCGATACAAAAATTCAATAAATAAACAATTACTGAAATTCATACTGGTTGTAATAAACAGCATTTTATTAAAATCATCAGGAACCTATTTAGTTACCACGTTTTTAGGAATCGATTATAAAATCAGCAGGATTATCATTGACTTATTTGTTTCCATTGCTATAAATTACAACCTTCAAAAGCTTTGGGTTTTCAAAAGCATCAAATAATTTTAAGAAAGCATTGATTTCTCCGCTCGTGAATAGGGATAAAGGGAATTATAATGAAAAATTAAGAGGTATGGTTCAGAATAACAGCTATAAAAAAGAAGTTTGTATGTGGTCCGGAATTAAAGAAAACGAATTGAAAACAAACATTCATTTTGACATTCTTCTGTATATTTGTCGATAGCTCAACAAACATTTAAATTTACTAAACATTCAATTTATATGATAACACTTAAGCCTGCTTTGGTATGGAATTTTTTCAATGAAATAACCCAAATACCAAGACCTTCAAAAAAAGAAGAACGCATTATTGCTTATCTTAAAGATTTTGGTAAAAAACATAACCTCTCAACTAAAGTTGATGAAACAGGCAATGTGTTGATTAGCAAACCAGCAACTGTCGGTTATGAAAAACATAAAACCGTCATTCTCCAATCGCACATTGATATGGTGTGTGAGAAAAACAGCGATGTAATTCATAACTTTGATACTGACCCAATAGATACTTACATTGATGGCGACTGGGTGAAAGCCAGGGGAACCACACTGGGTGCAGACAATGGCATAGGCATGTCGATGATGCTGGCAGTGCTTTCATCGGACGACCTGAAACACCCGGCCTTGGAATGCCTGTTTACCGTGGATGAAGAAACCGGATTGACAGGTGCTTTTGCATTGAAAAAAGACTTTCTGAGCGGGGAGATTGTGATCAACCTGGATTCTGAAGACGATGGTGAGATATTCGTAGGTTGTGCCGGGGGAATCGATACTGTGGCAAAGCTAAGTTATAAAACCGAGAAGACACCGGAGAATTATTTTGGGTTTACAGTTTCGGTAAAAGGACTGCAAGGTGGACATTCGGGTGATGATATTGATAAAGGACTGGGGAATGCTAATAAAATACTGAATCGCTTTCTCTGGAATTTAAATAAGGGAATGGACTTCCGGCTATTCGGTTTTGATGGCGGGAACCTGCGCAATGCGATTCCACGTGAAGCCATTACCAATGGATGTGTCCCCTTTTCAGAAAAAGAAAATATACGGGTCATGTTTAACAACTATGTGCACGACCTTGAAATTGAAATCGGCGACGTAGAACTCAAAATGAAGCTGGAGTTGGAATCGGCAACCCTGGAGGAAAACGTATTGGACAAACAATCGTCGAACGCTCTATTAAATGCCATTTACGCTTGTCCTCACGGGGTCATTACCATGAGCCGTGACATGCCCGGACTGGTGGAGACATCGACCAACCTAGCTTCCGTAAAAATGAGAGAAGGTAACATTGCTGAAATAACTACCAGCCAACGCAGTTCAGTTGAATCGTTGAAACATGACATTAAGCAACAAGTTGAAGCTGTATTTACACTGGCAGGAGCATCCGTATCACACGGAGATGGCTATCCGGGATGGAAGCCTAATCTGAAATCAGAAATCCTGAAGGTAGCTACCGACAGTTACGTAAAACTATACAAAAGCCAACCGAAGGTACGCGCCATACATGCAGGCCTGGAATGTGGCTTATTCCTTGAAAAGTATCCGTTCCTTGATATGATTTCCATAGGACCTACCATGAGAGGGGTTCATTCACCGGACGAAAGACTGAGCATATCGGCAACCCAGAAATGCTGGGAGTGGCTAAAAGATATATTAGCTCACCAAGACTAACTACCATTATCTCCGCAAATAACCAAAAATACGTTAAACAAAAAGGTTCTTTCCTTTTTGACTTATTTATTTGCTTATCTTTGCATACCGATCGTTCAGTACTTAATTTATGGATACAAGAGAATACATAATAGACAAAGCTATTTCATTATTTCTGACCAATAGCTACGAAGCAGTGTCCATAAGTGACATAAGCAATGCCATTGGATTCACGAAGGGGGCTTTATATCATCACTTCAAAAACAAGGAAGAATTATTTAAAGCTGTTATAGACAAGTGTTTAGTCATACGCGAAATTGAGTTTAATGTCGAAGCAGGCACTTTGCTTGAATTTAGCGAAGCTTGTTTAAACAATGCGAAACAAACACTTCAAATTTTATTTAATTATACGCAAGGACTTGAAGTGATAAACTATTTGTCACTCATTGCTGATAGTTTCAGACATTATCCGGGTTTCGCAGATCAGAAAATAACATTTATGTCAGCTGAAACTGATAAGATCAGAAACATTCTAATCAAGTCCATCGAAAGGGGCGAAATTCGCTCAGACATTAACACTTCCTTAATTGCCCAAAGCTATTATTCAATCATGATAGGTACGGCTGCTCCAATTCTTCAAAATCAATCTATAGAACAGGCTATAACGAATCTTAGAGGACAACTCGACCAGATGTATTTGTTATTAAGAAAATAGATACTTTTTTTATTAATAACAAACATACCGGTCGTTTAGTATAATAGATACCAATCGTTTAGTATCTTTCATTTGTAAATCAAACGGAATAAATAAATATGGAACCAAAATACACTCTGTCACCCATCAATATTGATGAGAATAGTATACCTCCTCTACCTTATAAAGCAATTAAAAGATTCAAATTTATCGATAGTTTAATTCATAGTTTCAAATAATTGATGATAATGCCCAAAAGATATAAGATATTACTAGCATGTTTCTTATTGCCAATTTTCCTTGGCACAAGCACTACGGATGCACAATTATTTCAGGATTCGGCTACGTTAACCCTGATCAAAAAGGATATTGACTGCATTTATAATATGCAGTTTACGAATACTCAGGAGATTTACCTGAAAATACAGAAGGCATATCCAGGACATCCTGTTTTACTCCTTCTTAAAGGAATGCAGACTTATTGGAAAAATTATCCGCTGATTAGTACAAATCCTGCACATGCATCATTTGAAGAAGATATGCGTCAATGTATCCGGTTATCTGGTAAAAACAAGATCCCGGCTTATGAGGCGGAGTATTTATTAACTAACCTGTGTGCAAGAGGAATGCTTTTAGAGTATTATAGTGAAAACAATCTTACGTTAGATGTTATTCATCTGGCAACAGGCACCTACGGCAACCTGAGGCATGCTTTCGATTTAACCAATTCATGTAATGATTTACAGTATTATACCGGAGTTTACAATTATTATCGGGAAGCCTATCCCAATGCATTTCCAGCTTATAAACCGTTGGTTCTTCTTTTTCCACGTGGAGATACGAAGGCAGGATTAAAGGAATTGCATACTGCTGCCGTAAATGGTGTTGTGCTAAGGGCAGAATCATATTATCTATTGGCGGGAATTTATTTAAACTTTGAGAACAAATACCAGCAGGCTCTTTATTACAGCAAGACTCTCAACAGGTTGTACCCTGACAATGTACTATACCTTGCCCAGTATATCAAAAACCTACTGCTGTTGAAGCAATATAATGAAGCTGAAAAATTGATCATTACCTCTCGGGAAGAAACTGGAAATAGATATTTTCAGGCACAGCTTATCATCTTTCAAGGTATTTTGCAGGAAAAAAAGTATCATGACAATAACCTGGCTGAACAATATTATCATTCAGGGATCAGCAAAGTGTCTCTATTTGGTGCATACGGAAATGAATGTGCTGCCTTTGGGTATTTTGGCTTAAGTCGTATCAGTGAGACAAAAAAAGAAAAGAGCACCGGCAAAAAATTTCGTGATCAAGCCATAAGACTCGCAGCATTCAAGAAAAATAATTTTGATATATAATGTCATCCCCAGAATTTCTAATCCATAAATACACACATAAAACTCGAAGTATTATATCCAACATGTAATTATTAAAATTAAACTAATTATAGAATCAATCATCGTTGATAAGTAAAGTCAAAGAAATTGATACACACCCCCAGTGTTTCATTTATGAAAAAACAGATAACTTATTATTAAACTGATATTTAAAACTGGTATGAAAAAAACAATTTTATTAACTCTGACAGTATTGTCGTTTGTGGGCTGTAATCACAAAAAGATTGTAGAAAGCCCAACTGATCCTCATGTAGTATTAGCCGAAGTAAGCAACGTGAAAAATTCTACCGATTTGCATTACAGCGGTAGTATTGAGGCATCTCAGACAATACCGCTTACCTTTCGAGCTTCCGGCACAGTCCTCAATGTATTCGTAAGTGCCGGTGACGCAGTTCACAAAGGACAATTGCTGGGAACTGTTGATAAAGCAGATGCTCAAAACATGTACGAAGTGACTAATTCAAAATACCTTCAAGCCAAAGATGCATACAATAGATTAAAAGAGGTACATGACAACGGAAGTCTAGCAGAAATTAAATGGGTGGAAATGGAATCGAATCTGCAACAGGCACAATCGTCAGTTGCCATTGCAAAGAACAATTTAAGCAAATGTAATCTTTACGCCCCCGATAATGGGATTATTGGAAAACGGAACATAGAACCTGGCATGTCATCTATTAGTGTTACGGCTCCGCTAGAATTAGTTAAGATAGAGACTGTGTATGTGAAAATTGCAGTAGCGGAGAATGAAATCAGTAAAATAAAAAAAGGTCAAAAAGCAAGATTTAAAGTATCGGCACTAGATGATAAGATTTTTGATGGTGTGGTTACGAATGTTGGTGTGGTAGCAGATCAAATCTCTCGCACTTACGAAGTGAAGATTACTGTAAAAAATTCAGGACTGTTATTAAAACCTGGCATGGTTTGCGATGTAAACTTAGGAATAACTGCAACTAAAGACGTATTGACAGTACCCTATCAAGCTGTAGATAAAGATAGAGATAACAATACCTTTGTATTTGTGGTAGATCAGGAGCAAATGATTGCTAAAAAAAGAATCATTCATATCGGTAATTATGTAAATGACAATATCGAAATAGTTGATGGATTGAGTGTTGGAGAAAAGGTGGTTTGCGAAGGAAAACAAAAATTGTCTGACAACTGTAAAGTTACATTTTGATTATGAAACAGAAAAAAATTGGTTATATAGGATGGGCTATGCGTTATCACAACATCGTCTTCATCCTGGTAGGCTTATTCGTTATTTATGGAGCTTATGCTTTGTTTAACATGCCTCGAAACGAATTTCCGAACTTCACAATCCGGCAGGGATTAGTTATAGGAGTATACCCCGGAGCCACTTCATCAGAAGTGGAAGAGCAACTTACTAAGCAGGTTGAAAATTACATATTTGGATTTAAAGAAGTAAAGAAGGCGAAAACCTACTCGGAATCCAAAGAAGGCATGATGGTTATTTATGTAGAACTGAATGATAATGTAACAGATGCCGATGAGTTTTGGTCTAAGTTGAAGCATGGACTAAATGAATTTAAATCAACATTACCCTCAGGCGTACTGGCTTTAATGGCTAACAGTGATTTTGGGGATACTTCGGCTTTGTTGATAACCTTATCGTCGGACACAAAAAGCTATAAAGACATGGAAAATCAGCTAAAGAAGCTGAAAGCAGAGTGTCGAAAGATTCCGGCAGTTTCTAAGATTAAAGATTCCGGTATTCAAAAGGAGAAGATTTACGTAAATGTTGAACCTGAAAAGCTGAACGAATATAATATTAAATCTTTATCATTGCTATCGGCTTACATGCCCAATGGAATGATTTCTCCTGCAGGTAAATTGAAAAATGGATTGAGTAATATAGCAGTACACTTTCCGGCTAATTTCGAATCGGAAAAAGATTTATCGGATCAGATTGTATTTTCAGATCCAACAGGTGGTGTGGTTCGCCTGAAAGATATTGCCAAGATAGAACGTCGGAACGAAGATCCGGACAGTTACATCCGTCAGGAGGGAAAGAAGACCATTCTTTTATCACTCGAAATGCAACATGGAAATAACATTGTACAATTTGGAAAAGAAGTAGATAAAGCATTGGAAGTCTTTAAAAAACAATGTCCAAAGGATATCCAGGTTAATATAATTTCCAATTTGCCTCAATATGTGGATGATTCGGTAACCAACTTTATGCATGAATTCCTTATTGCTATTATTGCAGTTCTTTTGGTGGTCATGTTACTACTGCCCAAACGGGTAGCCTCAATTGCCGGAATTACAGTACCTATTGCTGTCCTCATAACACTCGGGGTTCTCTACTTTTTAGGGGTGGAACTGAACACTGTTTCGTTGGCAGGATTAATCATTGTACTGGGTATGATTGTTGATAATTCCATTGTAGTGATAGATAATTATGTGGAAAAGAAAGATCATGGGATGTCTTCCTGGCATGCAGCCATCAAGAGTGCACGGGAACTGGTAACACCAATTATTACGGCTACACTGGCCATTTGTATAGTATATATTCCTTTGGGGAGTATGATACCCGGAACTGCCGGTGACTTCCTACATGTTTTGCCTATAACCATTTGTGTCGCATTGGTTGTTTCAGTGCTCGTTGCGTTATTTATTGTGCCTTATCTTAATTTTACTTTTATCAAAAAAGGGTTGAAATCGCCTGACGACAGCCCGGATAAGAAAAGTTTCCTTGATAGAATGCAGGGAGTTTTTGATGCTTCATTGGAAAAAGCGTTCCGACATAAAAAGGTTACCATTGGCGTAGGAGTAGCTTCACTTATATTGGCAGTTATCATATTCAAAACCCTAGATCAGCAGTTGTTTCCAACCGTAGAACGCAATCAGTTTGCAGTTGAAGTGTTTCTGAACAAAGGAGCTTCGTTGGAAAGCACAGCTAAAATTATTGGTGTTTTGGAAAACACGCTAAAGAAAGACAAACGGGTAGTCACGGTAACCAGCTTTATCGGAACCAGTTCTCCCCGCTTCCATATGGCCTATGCACCTAATATGCCAAGTCCAAATTTTGGGCAATTAATGGTAAATACGACTACCAATAAGGCCACCGAAGAAATTTGCGAAGAATATAACAAGAAATTTGCCGGAACATTTCCAAATGCTCATGTAAAATTCAGACGAATGGCTTTAGCCCCAAGCAAATACCCAATTGAGTTACGTATATCGGGTGATTCAATAGCAAATTTACATCGGGTGGAGGCTCAGATTGACTCGATAGTAAGACCAGTAAAAGAAATCACATGGATTCGTTCAGACTGGGAACAAAAAGATCAAAATATACTGGTTGATCTTGATAAAGATAAAGCAACCCGTATGGGATATTCGAAAGGTCTTGTAGCCACATCGTTATTGATGGGACTTAATGGGATTCCACTTACTACAATTTGGGAGGGTGACTACCCTGTAGCAGTTGAGTTGACACAAGACAAGGGAGAAAAAAAGGACATCAATTTTTTAGGAAACCAAACTATTACTTCTCCGATGAGTTTTGCTTCAGCACCTTTGCGTTCCTTCGCCAAATTTTCACCGCAATGGACAGAAGGAAATATTGTTCACCGCAATGGGACCCGCACACTGACTGTTCAATTGGATATGGATGCAAAAACAGTTTCGTCTAATGTCCTGGATAAGTTAAAACCTCAATTTAATAAACTAAAACTTCCGGAAGGAGTCTCTCTAACTTATGGAGGTGAAGTGGAAGGACAGACAGAAACTTTCGTGCCAATGGGCATAGCGTTAGGATTGAGTGTAGTGATTATTTTCTTCATTCTATTATTTCAATTTAAAAAAGTAAAACTTGCTTCACTTGTCATGTCCACCATGCTATTAGGATTACCGGGAGCTGCAATTGGATTATTCATAATGAGATACCCGTTTAGCCTTACAGGTTTTATCGGCATTACCAGTTTGTGTGGCATGGTAGTACGTAATGGGATAATCCTTATTGATTATCTGCAAGAATTAAGAACAATAAATGGATTGAGCGTGACAGAGGCAGCCTTAGCTGCCGGGAAACGACGAATGCGCCCAATCTTCCTTACGTCTGCAGCAGCAGCTGTTGGTGTTATCCCGATGATTTTGAGCCGATCTCCACTTTGGGGACCACTGGGCACAATAATTTGCTTTGGATTGCTGATCTCCATGGGACTTACCCTGTTTATTCTCCCTGTTTTATACACCATTATTTATCGTGATAAAAGAACAGGTAAATTTGTAAAAAAACATATTCCTTATAGCAACGTAAAAAAAGCTATTCCAATATTAGTTTTGTTTATGGCAATTGGAAGTGCTTTACCTGCCTACACACACGCTCAAAACCGCACGCTCTCAATAGACTCGTGCAAAACTCTTGCAATAAAAAACAACAAGACAATTAAAGATGCAGATTTTGATATAAAAGCCTCATTAGAAACAAAGAAAAGTGCTTTCACAAATTATTTTCCGAAAGTAAGTGCAATGGGATTAGCTATGCGATCTGCAGATTATTTAGTTAAAGGAACCGTGCCGTCAATGAATCTTCCGGTGTATGATGGCAATCTTGCTAATTTAGCGACAGCGAGTCAATATGCATATATTCCAAGTATTCCAATAAAAGCATTGGATTATTTGAATATGGCAAGTATTTCAATTGCTCAACCTATTTTTGCAGGTGGCCGAATCATTAATGGCAATAAATTAGCTAAACTTGGTTATGAAGTCAGTCAGGAAAAGAAGTTGATGAGCACTACCGAGGTACTGGTTAAAACAGAAAACTTATACTGGAATACCATTGCACTCCAAGACAAATTAACAACATTGAATAGCTATGAAAAGCTGCTCAATCAATTACTATCGGATGTCAGTGTTTCAGTAAAAGCTGGGTTGACTCAACGAAGTGATTTGCTCAAAGTTCAATTAAAACTGAATGATGTGGAAATGAATAAACTGAAATTAAAAAATGGAATTAGTTTATCAACAAGAGCATTGTGCCAACACATTGGTATTATTTATGATAGCACGTTGGTGCTGGTTCAACCTTTAGTCCCAACCGAACTACCGATACAATCTAGTAATGAAAAAAGCAATGTAGTAAAAAACAGGCATGAATACCAATTGCTGAATAAAGCATTAGAGGCCGAGAAATTACAAAAGAAACTGGTATTAGGAGAATACCTTCCTCAGCTTACACTTGGAGGAGTGGGTTTCGTAAACGATGCTATGAATAGTACGACGTCTAATGCAATGGCTTTTGTTTCAGTGTCTGTTCCTATTTCTGATTGGTGGGGAGGGTCTCATAAAATAAAAGAGAGTCAGTTTAAAATTGAGCAGGCTAATAACAAGCTAAATGAGACTAGCGAGCTTCTTAACTTACAAATAGAACAAACAAAAAATGAACTTAATGAAGCCAGCTTTCAAATTAAAACAAGCCAGGCTTCTATTGACCAATCTAAAGAAAATTTGAAGATGGTGAATGACAATTATAACGCAGGAGTCTCATCCATGTCCGATTTATTGGAAGCACAGGCATTGTATCAGGATGCTCAAAATCAATTTAACGATGCTGTTTGTATGTATAAAATTAAGAAAGTAAATTATTTGTCCGCTATAGGTAGTTATCAATAATTTATACAAAATGGAATATTCTTTTGAAGAAAAACGTGAAAAGCAGCAAAATTAAATAATTTCGACAAATAGTCTTTTTATTTTTTTAATCCCCAAGACCCTCTCCTGTAAACATTAATTATACACACAGGAGAGGAATTGGCGGGAAAATACTTTTGAATTTAAACCAAGTGCATCCTCAAACAACCTAAATGCCAAAAGGGATATTGTCATTCGAAAACATCTACATATCAAATCAATACTTAATCAATAAACTCTACAGATTTTGATTAATGCAAGAGAAACTAAATATACTGAATTAAGAAATGCCACATTTCTTGTATTTTCAAAAATAAATTATAAAAGGACATGGACTCAACATTTCTTAAATTCAATAATACATATACGACATTCATCCAATTGAATATTTACGCTTGTACAGGCTGTTGGAAATGCATTAAAGTTTGTCCCAACAAGGTAATTGACAAATCATTTTTATTTATTGCCAACACATTAATAAACGAACATGTACTCATATACAATGCAAGTAAATGTACAGGATGCCTTAAATGCATACAAGCCTGCACATTCAGTGCAATTAGCATCTATATACCACAAATCAAAGAGTAAGATTGTGGGTGTCAAATTTAGAACTCAATTTTGAAAACAAAATTCATTAGAAGAAAACAAAGAGCTTTAAAAGAGGGAGTTTAAAACAAAATAAAAGAATACTATTTGCGTAAGAGAAGTTTTTTGTAATAAATTAGTCTTTAATAAATCCAGAATCAACCTATAAAAGTTGATTCTGGAGATAGATTGTTTACACTCAAAATGATATCAACAGTCATAGTTGATAAAGCAATCGTATAAACACAAACAAACCAGCCATTTAAAACAATTCTATATCAGTAGAGATCAATACTTTAGAAAATCTATTGCACATTTTGATTCTAATTTATTGGTTTCTACTGTTTTTTTAAGTCGAATTCCACGAATAGTGCTGAATGTTACAAAATGCAGTTCGAATCTTCAGAGTACTTAAAATTGATTCAGAGAGATAAAGTTGCAAATGTTGACTTATTATTTCCTATAATTTGTATCTTTGCAAATCAGCATTAAGAAATAATAGAGTTACAACAGCCAACAAAACAATGCAAAATTGCTAACAAATGAAAATCAGCAGAAAAGGTTGACTTATTTATTGTTAATTATTTGCAAAGTAGACATTATATCAAAAAATGAAGAAACCCAATAAGCGTAAAATCATCAACGACCCCGTATTTGGATTTATAACGATCCCGAACGACTTTTTGTATGATATTATTCAACATCCTTATTTCCAACGGATGAACCGCATAAAACAACTGGGGCTTACTTCAACTGTTTATCCTGGGGCTCAGCACACCCGGCTGCAGCATTCATTAGGAGCTATGTACCTTATGGGGGAAGCTATAAATCAATTAAGGCTGGTTGGGAATGAAATTACAAACCATGAAGCTGATGGTGCTCTTGCAAGCATCTTATTACACGACATCGGTCATGCCCCATTCTCACATACGATGGAGCACAGTCTGGTCAGTGGAATTAGTCATGAAGAGATATCGCTGATCATGATGCGTAAAATAGACATTGAAATGGAAGGCAAACTGGATATTGCTTTGAAAATATTCACCAATACATATCCAAAAAAATTTTTACACCAATTGGTTGCCGGACAGCTGGACATGGACAGAATGGATTATCTGAGCCGCGACAGTTTTTTTTCAGGAGTAAGCGAGGGTATTATTGGTTCGGCGAGGATTATTAAAATGTTAAACATTCATAATGATCAATTAGTCGTAGAAGCGAAAGGAATCTATTCCATTGAGAAGTTCTTAGTGGCGCGCCGCTTGATGTATTGGCAGGTCTACCTGCACAAGACAGCAATTGCCGCAGAGAAAATGCTAATGAACATATTAAAGCGAGCTAAAGAGCTGGCAAGGAACAATGTGGAGCTATTTGCGTCCCCTTCTTTACATTATTTCCTATATACAGAGGTAAATCGACATATCTTCTTGAACCAGAATGAAGCACTTGATCACTTTGCCATGCTCGACGATTCAGACTTGATATGCGCCATTAAAGTTTGGTCAACACATTCCGACCTTGTTTTAGGCACTTTATGTAAAGCTTTTACAAACAGACGATTATTCAAGGTTGAAATACATACGGAACCAATAGCTGAATCAGTACGCCAACAGTATTTAAAACAATACATGGAACATTTCAACGTTAGTAACTCTGAAGCCGAATACTTTATGGGAGATGAAACTGTAAGTACCGATACATATAGCCCGGAAGACGATAATATTAACATTCTATACAAGGACGGTACAGTGAAAGACATTGCAGATGCATCCGACATGTTGAATATAAGCGTCCTGACTAAAAAGGTTGTGAAACATTTCTTTTGTTACTACAGGCTGTAACATTTCAGAATCATTTAGGCCAATTTAGAAGGTTAAAGCACCAATATTAGGGTTTGTTTTGCATGTTCGGATGTAGATTTTATGGTTAATTGAAAATTGTTTAGTACTTTTGCAAGCAATTTTTTAATAAGATATCGAAAGATTAGATTGAATAAATGTCATTCAGAATGAAAATGATTGATACAAACACTCGATCCTTAATTGTTCATCATTAATTATTAATTACTTATGGAGTTTACTGCTCAACAAATTGCAGATTTTTTAGGAGGAGAAATACAAGGTGATCCTTCTGTAAAAGTTTCTGACTTCTCCAAAATTGAAGAAGGGAAACCTGGTACATTAAGTTTTTTATCTAATCCAAAATACAGTCAATATATATACGACAGCCAGGCAAGTGTAATACTTGTTAATAAGGATTTTCAACCTGAAAGAAAAGTACAATCAACTTTAATCTTGGTTGACGACGCCTATCAGTCACTGGCAAGATTACTAACCATGGTTGATCAGGCGAAACCCAAAAAGACAGGAATATCTACATTAGCATATATATCGGAGAGTGCTGTCATTGGGGAGAATGCTTATATAGCTCCTTTCGTTTATATTGGTGATCACGTCACTATCGGGAAAAATGTAAGTCTTCACCCTCATTGTTGTTTGGAAGATGGTGCAAAATTAGGTGAAAATGTTATTTTATTTTCGGGTGTTAAAATTTACTACAATTGTGTGATTGGGAATAATTGCACATTACATTCCGGATCGGTTATTGGCTCGGATGGCTTTGGTTTTGCACCTACTGAAGATGGAAGCTACAAAAAAATACCTCAAATGGGGAATGTTGTTTTAGAGGACAATATAGAGATTGGGGCAAATACAGTTGTTGACAGGGCTACATTAGGAAGTACAATTGTTCGTCAAGGCGTAAAAATAGATAACCTGGTACAAATCGCCCACAATGTGGAAGTGGGAACAAATACTGTCATTGCGGCACAAACCGGAATTTCAGGTTCTACCAAGTTGGGAAAACAATGCGTTTTGGCTGGGCAGGTTGGAATAGCCGGGCATTTACATATTGCGGATGGAACTATTTTCGGGGCACAAAGTGGTGTCCCTAACAATATAAAGAAACCAAATCAAGTTTTTCAGGGTTATCCTGCAGTACCTGTAATGACTTTTCACAGGGCATCCGTAGTTTATAAGAATTTACCAGAACTACAAAAAACAGTATACGCATTAGAGAAGAAAATTCAAGAATTAGAAAATAGAATAAGTAGTATTTCTTAAGAAAGTATGTCGAAACAAAAAACTATTAAACAATCCTTTACTCTTTCTGGAAAAGGGTTACATTCCGGGTTAGATATTGTCTTAACGTTTGTGCCTGCTCCAGAAAATCATGGAATAAAAATCAGACGTATTGATTTACCGGATCAACCCCAAATGGATGCAGTAGCAGAATATGTAGCTGAGACTACCAGGGGAACAGTATTAAGGAAAGGTGATATTCAGGTAAGCACTATCGAACATGTTCTTTCGGCTTTATACGCTCTCGGAATTGACAACTGTATGCTCGAAGTGAATGCACCTGAGTTTCCGATTTTGGATGGAAGCGCAAAATACTTTGTGGAAGGCATACAACAAGTAGGAATTGAAGAACAAGCAGCTGAGAAAGACTATTATATAGTTCGAAAAAAAATAGAATATACTATTCCTGAGACGGGTGCAAAAATCACCATACTTCCTGATGATACATTCAGTGTTGATGTTCATATTGGCTTTGATTCCAAAGTTTTAAACAACCAATATGCCAGTCTTTCTTCTTTAGACAATTATGTGAAGGAAATTTCAAGTGCTCGCACCTTTGTGTTTGTACACGAGATTGAATTATTAGTTAAGATGAATCTTATTAAAGGAGGTGATCTTAAAAATGCCATTGTTATTTACGACAGACAAGTTTCACAACCTGACTTTGACAGCTTAGCCGACCTAATGGGGCAGCCTCACCGGGATGCCAATAAATTAGGATATTTGAATGGAGGCATCAAATTTGCAAATGAACCAGCTTCTCATAAATTGCTGGATGTAATTGGTGATTTAGCTCTTATAGGGAAACCACTCAAAGGAAAAGTAATTGCAACTTATCCTGGACATAAAATCAATACGGATATTGCGAAGCTTATCCGTAAAGAAATAAAGAAACAAGATGTCCAGCCACCATACTATGATGACACTATTCCTCCAGTGTTGGATGTGAATGCCATACGGAAACTATTACCACATCGTTGGCCATTTTTGATGGTTGATAAAGTCATTGAAATGCACGAGAAAGTTATCGTTGGGGTAAAAAATGTAACGGTAAACGAAACATTCTTTATGGGACATTTTCCTGAAGAACCAGTCATGCCGGGTGTTCTGATTGTAGAAGCCATGGCACAAACAGGTGGTTTACTGGTATTACACGGACTTGAAGAAGCTCATCGTTATTCAACTTACTTTTTGAAAATTGATAATGTTAAATTTCGTCAGAAGGTAGTTCCTGGAGATACGCTTGTATTTCACTTGGAAATGACTGATGACATTCGTCGTGGATGCGCCTTAATGCGAGGACATGCCTTTGTAGGGGGAAAAGTAGTCTGTGAGGCAGAATTTATGGCGCAAATTGTGAAAAATAAATAAGGCATCAGACGAAGATAAGAAACTCAAAAATAAAAACAGATAAAGACTGAGAGAGTCTGTAAATCATATTGAAACAAAAAAACTGATACTCAAAAAAGAATGAAACAACCTTTAGCATACATTCATCCTGACGCAAAAATTGCACCCTCCGTGGTAATTGAACCATTTGTAACCATCGATAAAAATGTCGTTATCGGTGAAGGATCACGAATCGGTTCGAATGTAACTATCCTTGAAGGAGTACGAATTGGTAAAAACTGTACTATTTTCCCCGGAGCTGTCATTGGAGCCGTTCCTCAGGACTTAAAGTTCAAGGGTGAAGATACGTTGGTTGTTATCGGAGATAATACCACCATTCGCGAGTATGTAACTATTAACAGGGGTACAGCCGCCAAAGGCAAGACCGTAGTAGGCGACAATTGTCTGATTATGGCATATTGCCACATTGCGCACGACTGCGTGGTGGGCAACACTGTGATTATGGCAAATGCCTGCCAGTTGGCAGGTGAAGTTGAGATCGATGATTTCGCCATTTTAGGTGGTGGCTGTTTAGTACACCAGTTTACACGTATTGGCTCACATGTCATGCTACAGGGTGGTTCTAAAATTGGTAAAGATGTTCCACCATTTGTAAAAGCAGGCCGTGAACCACTTTCATATGCTGGAATCAATTCAATTGGACTACGTCGTCGTGGATATACCAACGAACAAATTCGTGACATACAGGATATTTATCGATATTTGTATCTGTCAGGAATGAATACTTCACACGCTATTGAACGCATTGAAGCTGAATTACCTGCAACCAAAGAACGCGATGAGATTTTGCTTTTTGTACGGAACTCCCCACGTGGAATTATCAAAGGATACTTTGAATAACAAAGGCAAGAGGTAAGGATCAAGAGATAAGTGTATTATTATATAAACTTTCTTTCACCCAATACTTTCCTCTTGCTCTCTATCTCTTACCTCTCTTTTTTATGCTTCTTATAAATTTTAAATAGAATAACATGGACGTTGAAAAAAGCGAAGAAGCTCCTAAGAAAAGCTTGAATTTTATTGAAGCTTTTGTGGAGCAAGATTTAAAGGACGGTAAAAACGGAGGAAGAATTCAAACACGTTTTCCACCTGAGCCTAACGGTTATTTACATATCGGTCATGCCAAAGCAATTTGCCTTGATTTCGGTATCGCTGATAACTACCAAGGCATTTGTAACCTGCGTTTTGATGATACAAACCCAGTCAAAGAGGATGTTGAATATGTCGATTCCATCCAGGAAGATATACAATGGCTCGGATACCACTGGAAAAACATATATTATGCCTCTGATTATTTTCAACAACTCTGGGACCTTGCTATTGAACTAATAAAACAAGGGAAAGCCTATGTAGATGAACAATCGGCAGAGACTATCGCCAAGCAAAAAGGCACACCTACTATTGCCGGTATTGAAAGCCCTTTTCGTAACCGCCCAATAGAAGAGAACCTGGAGCTGTTCAACAGAATGAACTCCGGTGAAGTGCCGGAAGGTGCTATGGTGCTGCGTGCCAAAATTGATATGGCATCTTCAAATATGCATTTTCGCGATCCGTTAATGTATCGTGTTATAAACTCCCACCCTCATCACCGCACAGGCTGGACATGGAAAGCATACCCCATGTACGATTACGCCCATGGTCAATCAGATTATTTCGAAGGTGTCACTCATTCTCTTTGCACGCTGGAGTTTGAAGTTCATCGCCCGCTATACGATTGGTTTATCGATCAGTTTAAAGATTCTGATTACCGTCCACGACAAATAGAATTCAACCGTCTCAACTTAACTTATACCGTAATGAGCAAACGCAAAATGCTCCAGTTGGTACAAGAAGAATTGGTGAGCGGTTGGGATGATCCCCGCATGCCAACAATATGCGGTTTGCGCCGTCGAGGGTATTCACCTGAATCAATTCATCATTTTATAGACAAAATCGGATATACTAAGTTTGAAGCACTCAATGACATTGGGTTATTGGAACATTCTGTCCGTGAAAGCCTGAACAAAACCTCAATCCGTGTTAACGCAGTCATTGATCCGGTAAAGCTCATTATTACCAACTACCCTGAAGGAAAGGTTGAAATGCTGGAAACAGTAAACAATCCCGAAGATGAATCGGCAGGAACCCGTGAAATAGCTTTCTCTAAGGAATTGTACATTGAACGCAATGACTTCATGGAAGAAGCCCCAAAGAAATACTTCCGTATGACTCCGGGACAAGAAGTGCGGTTGAAAAGCGGTTATATCGTAAAATGTACCGGTTGTAAAAAAGATGCAGAAGGAAATATTGAGGAAATCTACTGTGAATACGACCCGCTGACTAAGAGCGGAATGCCTGAAGCAAACCGCAAAGTAAAGGGTACACTTCATTGGGTATCAGCTGCACATTGTTTAACAGCAGAAGTGCGGTTATACGATCGCTTATTCAGAGTTGAAAATCCAACGGCTGACGAACATGACTTCCGCGATTTATTAAACCCTGATTCATTGAAAGTATTGACCGATTGCAAAGTGGAAGCCTCATTGAAAGATGTAAAACCCCTGGATCATTTTCAGTTCCAACGTATTGGTTACTTCAATGTCGATTTAGATTCAACTGCCGACAAATTAGTATTCAATCGTACAGCTTCATTAAAAGACAGCTGGGCAAAAGAACAGGGTAAATGAACAAACACTAAATTAATATTGAACCCGCTGCAACTTGTTGTAGCGGGTTTTGTTTTAGTACAAAACAAACTGTAGTCGAATGGAAAAATCATTTAAATACATAGTATTTCTGCTCTTTCTTATTTACACACAGATTACGCTTTCCCAATCAGCGATCTCGTTTTCAGAAAATGGATTGAAGCCGGCATTGGAAAAAGCAAAAACAGAAAACAAGCCTGTACTTTTATGGTGTTATGCAACCTGGTGTCCTCATTGCAAGACTATGAAAGCCGGGGTTTTCATAGATCAAGCAGTAGCTGATTACTTTAATAGGACTTTTATCTGCACGTCTCAGGATATGGAAAAGGGTGAAGGCATAGAACTGAATAAAGAGTTAAAGATCATCTCATACCCTACTTTTGTTTTCTATGATCCGACTGGGACAATCATTTATCGTGTTGAAGGAGAATTAAAATCAAATGTTTTTATTCAGGAGGGCAAAAATGCACTAACACAAAAGAGACAGCTGCCCTATTTAAAACTACAGTTTGAAAAAGATGTCAGCAATTCATCAAACTGTTTCGAATATCTGCGTGCACTCAAGAAAGGAGGACTTGATGTTTCAACAGTCATAAATCAGTATTTCGCTACACAAAGCGACAAGCAACTATTATCGGAAGTAAACTGGAGAATTATTTCCAATGGAGTTTCAGACATTAATTCCCGTGAAATGAAATTTGTGATAAGTCATCAAGAGGAGTTTTCATCAATTACTTCGCCGGCAAGAGTCAAACGCAAATTGGATTATATGGTTAAAGAGCTGCTTAATCCTTTAGTTGAGACAACCGACACTGCGAATTACCTAATTAACCGAAAACTTGCAGCACAAATTCATTCATACAGCACTGATTCATTGATCTTTTGTTATGATCTGCGGATTTGGGCACTGACCAAGAACTGGAATGCTTATCGCAATACCTGTCAGCAATCAACAAAGGCATTTGCATGGAATAATCGCACGCAGCTTAACGAAATCGCAGGTAACTTTCTGAATAATATTACTGATGCTAAAGCCTTATCGCTTGCAGAACTTTGGGCTCAAAGATCATTAGCCCTTGACGAAGAATATGACACCTACCTGCTCTGTTCCAAAATATATAAGAAACTCAACAATACAAAGGATGCCATTAAAATGGCCAGTAAAGGCAGGGAATTATCCGCTAAATTTGGGTGGGAAGGCGTAGAAGCCGAAAAGCTATTGAAAGAATTAAATGGTCAGAATTAAGGAATCCATTCTGCTATTGCTATCGTTCAACATCAAGATCCGTTACACACAACAAAAGCCTCTGCAAGGTTAATCCTGCAGAGGCTTTTGTTGTGTGTATCATCTCTTGGTTAATGTACAAAATTACAACTACGATTTTATTGCTTTCGATAATTCATGTTCAATCTCTTTAATCAACCCGGATTGTATTTTCAATGTCTCGTCATTATTTGTTTGCGCAATAGAGTCGATCAGCGTACTTAACGATACAAGCAGAGATTT
>Ga0302204_1000175_pt1 | contig 23226 bp, 23 predicted proteins | sample II_Fen_E1_2_FD_194578 | JGI IMG/M metagenome (GOLD analysis project Ga0302204, IMG submission 194578) | Peat permafrost microbial communities from Stordalen Mire near Abisko, Sweden - II_Fen_E1_1 | ecosystem: Environmental > Terrestrial > Soil > Wetlands > Permafrost | place: Sweden: Abisko...
ATTTAGTCTGGAGCATTTCTTTTACCGATAGATCTTCGTCGATGGCATATCCCCAGTATTTTTTGCGGACTTGTGTATGCATCCATTCTGCCGTTGCTTCTGCCAGACGGTCGGACAGTGTTTTTACCAGTATGGAGTCGTACATGTTGTCCTCTTTCTCAAATGTAGCGGCAAAAGCTTCCACGCCCTGGATGGTGGTGGCAAAGGTACCGACATAATCGTTTTCGGGTGCCAGAAAATCGGCCAGTGAATAACAGAACCCATCGGTGGAAGGATGTTGCTGGCGAAGGGTTGGTACCACAACGGTCGTATCCTGATACCGGATGTAAATATCATCCTCCCGGGCGTATCCCTCGAAAATGCCGATGCTTGCATTGATTTTTAATAAGTTCTCATCTTTAAACCGACGAAGCATTGACTGGGCATCCTTATACAGTTTCAATGCCTCTTCCGCTTTGGGACGGTCGGCCTGGGGGAATTGCTGCAACCAGGACATTTTGCACGATTGGCAATCATCGACTGTTTCAATGCCTTCGTATCTGCCGGACAGACGCCAGGCCATAAAGAAAAAGGTCCAGTCGATAAACGGTACAATTTCACGAAGGTCAATATCGTTGAGGTGGATGATTCCAAGAGTTGTGGGTTTTGTTGGGATATAAGACATTTTTATAGTTTGAAGGGTTTGATGTTTGAAAGTTTGAAGAGTTTGAAAGTTTGATGTTTGAAGAGTTTGAAAGTTTGAAGGGTTTGAGGTTCCGATAAATCAGGATGTCGCAGGCTTCATTTAAAAGTTAATAACTAAAACACAAAAATAGATGAAAAAGTTGTAAGTTTGCGTTTTAATAATCAATTCATCAAACAGAACATCATGAAACAATTATTTTTAGCAGTCGTACTTGCCACATTTGTGTTTACTTCGGCTCAGGCGAAAGTAAAACCGACATCCGAACCAATGGTTCTGACAACTTTCGACACCATCCGGTTGCTGGCCCCCGATACATTGGGAGGAAAACCGCTTATGCAGGCTATTTCGCGTAGAAAATCAGACCGTCAGTTTGATACCCGGAACCTGACGTTGAAACATCTTTCTGAAATATTATGGGTTGCCAATGGCGTCAACCGTTCAAACGGAAAACGTACTGTCCCATCCTCTATGGGTCGTTATCCGTTGCAAACGTATGCCGTACTGTCGAATGGCATTTATTTTTATAATGTGAGTAAACATCAACTTGAACCCGTTGTAAAAGGTGATTTCCGCAATCTGGCCGGAAAGCAGACTTTTGTAGATACAGCACCTCTCAATCTGCTGTTCATTGCCAAAGGGAAAACCGCTGCCGACAACTTTACAGGAGCTATAGAAGATTCAGGATACTGCGCGCAGAACGTTTATTTGTATTGTGCCTCCGAAGGATTGAAAACCGTGGTCCGTGCCGGAGCAAAAGAAGTTGAATTGTTGAAAGCCATGAATCTGGGCGATAATTATAAATTTATTATTGCACAAACTGTCGGATATTGATTAGTAGGTTGTTAGTAGTATGTAGTTGGTAGTAGGTAACACGGGCAGCGAATATTGACTTGAAATCAGATAAGGTACATAAAAATTAAACCGCCCCGGGTCCATAATTTAAGGATCTTGGGCGGTTTGTTACAATTGCAATATCAGTTCGTTGATTGTCTGAAAATTAAATAAGCAATTAGGAGAAAATTGTAAATAGTAAATGTATAAATAGTAAATTCTTATAATGTGGGAATGCTCATCCCAGTTATCTTACGATACAGATCGAGGGCGTAGATATCGGTCATACCCGAAATATAATCGAGTACTGCCATGATTTTGCCGTATACTGTGGGACTATTTGTTTCATACTGTTCGGGAATGCGCATCAATAATTGTTGAGAGTAGGCTTTTTCTGGATTTAGTACAGCTTTAACAAGATTTTCGAGCAAGGTGAGAATGATTTTATACCCTGCCAGTTCGATATCCAACACTTCAGACGAACGGTAAATCTTTGCAATAGCCTTTTTCTCACAACTTTTATAGGCATCTGCGGATTGCTTTGGCAGTTGCTTGATGAGCGATAAGGTGAAGGTCCCGTTCAAAATAGCTGCTTCATTTTCAACAAAAACGGCTGAACACTGGTCGATCAATTGACCGATCACCGATGAGCGGAGATAGGCGATTTGTTCGTTGACATCGGTCACCATATTCATGGTTTCAAGTCTTCGGGCCTTGCGTTCATCATCAAAAAAGTCAAGGAACAGGTTCTTTGTTTCGTCGGAAGTAAGAATCTTCAGTTTGTGGGCATCCTCAATGTCCATAATCTGGTAACAGATATCATCGGCAGCTTCCACCAGATAAACCAACGGGTGACGGGCATACCGGTTTGGATTGTCCGGCAAACGGGGTATTCCTAATTCGACGGCAATTTTATTAAAATCATTCTTTTCGGAATCAAAGAACCCAAACTTCTGTTTGTTCAAATCCGAATAAATGGATGAGTATGGATATTTCACAATAGAAGCAAGTGTACTGTAGGTCAGTACAAATCCTCCGGGTCGCCGTCCGATAAATTGATGGGTCAGCAATCTGAACGCATTGGCATTCCCTTCGTAAAAAGTACAGTCTTTCCATTCTTCCGCGCTCATTTCGTTCTTCAGGTTTTGTACGTTTCCTTCTGAGAAGAAGGTTGCAATGGCTCTTTCGCCCGAATGTCCGAAAGGTGGATTCCCCAGGTCGTGTGCCAGGCATGCTGCCGAAACAATGGATCCGATTTCATCGATAAACGGGGAAGCAAATGCATTTACTTTATGGATACGGTGAGCCACGTTCACTCCCAGCGATCGGCCCACACAGGCTACCTCCAGACTATGTGTCAACCGGTTGTGTACGAATACGCTGCCCGGAAGGGGAAATACCTGTGTTTTGTTCTGTAACCGTCTAAATGGGGCGGAGAAAATCAACCGGTCATAATCCCGTTGAAACTCACTGCGGTCGTCGGCTCTTTTAGCATGATATGCTTCCTGTCCGAACCGTTTAGTAGTTAATAATTGATTCCAGTTCATTTGTCCTCCTAACCTCCCCTTGAAGGAAGTGATTTTATGTTAATATCTTATTTGTAAGTAAATAGTGGTAAACTGTAAATTAGGAATAAAGACCTTTCTTTTTCCCCTTGAGGGGTTAGGGGTCATTATCCCGGCATATGATACTGCTTTAATTGAGCCCTTAATTCCTTGCTTTTATCGTTGGTTACCTTATCCATCCATTTCCAGAATTTAATGCCGTGGTTCATCTCTTTGGTATGGCAAAGCTCGTGCAGGATCACATAATCAATCAAAGGTCCGGGTAATAACATCAGATAGAGTGACAGGTTAATGCTTTTCAACCCGGAACAACTTCCCCAACGGCTTTTACTGGATTGAATCTTTACTTCTGAAAATTCGAATCCGAATTGAACAGCCAGTTGTTTCGTCCGGTCGGGTAGCAGTCTTTTGGCTTCTTTGCGAAGAAAATAACTGATGCCATTCCAGAAATGCGCTTGGGTTTCCACGTCCGAACAATTGGTTCCAATGGGGAATTCAATATTTAAGACACTGTTTTTTAGAGAAAAAAAGATATTCTTCCGTGCAATGGCTCTTGCTTCAACCACAAATGTCAGCGTTTGAAGTTGCGACTTTTCGTCAATCAGGATATTGCTTTTTTGCAACCCCTGTTCTAATTTTTCCTGCTTTTGTATGAGTTTGGCCCGTATGGAATTTATAAATTTCATGGCCTCTTCGCGGGATGCTTTGACGGGCATGGTGACCTTTAATCCCGACGACAGTATCCGGACACGGATATGTTTTGAACGTTCGTTGTGAATGAATTCGATGGTACCTAATTCAGTATCTGTGATCATAAAGGATATAAATGCAGGATTTGACAAAAAAGCCATACAAAGGTACATTTTTTTTGCACAGGATATAGGAGTATATGGTTTGAAAGGAATAACTTTGCACAAAATGTCGGAAATACCGATTGGAAGCAACCGGTTGCATATTATTCTGACAATTCTGTAACAAAAAAAATATATTTTATCATGGAAATGATTCAGGCAAAAAATATCCATAAGAGTTTTGGAGAACTCGAGGTGCTTAAAGGTGTTGATTTAGATATCATGAAAGGCGAAATAGTATCCATTGTCGGACCCAGTGGTGCCGGTAAAACAACGTTGCTTCAAATACTTGGAACGCTCGACAAACCCAACGCCGGTGAAGTGCTGGTGGATAATGTCGATTTCAGCAAATTAGGGGAAAAAGAGCTGGCAGCTTTCAGAAACAAACATATCGGGTTTATCTTTCAGTTTCATCAGTTGTTGCCCGAATTTACAGCCCTAGAAAATGTAATGATACCGGCACTTATCGCCGGGAAAGATCAGAAAGCAACTACGCTGAAAGCAAAAGAAATACTGGCTTATCTGAAACTTACCGAACGGATGGAACACAAACCAAACGAATTGTCGGGGGGCGAAAAACAACGGGTAGCTGTTGCGCGTGCGTTGATCAATGATCCTTCATTGATATTAGCCGATGAACCTTCGGGGAGTCTGGATTCAAAAAACAAAGAAGAACTGCATAAACTGCTTTTCGACTTACGCGATAAATTCGGACTGACCATCGTGATCGTTACACATGATAAAGAACTGGCAGCCTTGTCGGACCGGGTGATTGAAATGCGTGATGGTCAAATTATGGTCTAAGTAAAGTCTTTTTTGTTTATCGGGAACTTCGATAACAAGGCACTTACCAGGGGGACATTCAATAGCAATAAGAATAGAAACTGAGGAATCAGGTAGGATTTACAAAGAAAATATTAGTAGTCTTGCCGGGACTACTGAATATCTTTTCTTACCTGATCTATTTTATCAAAAACAGAATATAAACGTATTGATTATCAGAGATAAATAATAATTATTTGCAGAATTTAATTAAGTTAAATAAAGAGAAACAAGAATTTATTCTTACCAAAATTCTTACCGTTAAAATAATTTTACTATATTTGTAGTGTGTTTAACCAATCATATTACAGTCATGGCAAAAATAAGTTTTTACCTCACCAATCCAAAGGCAAAAAACGAAACAAATCTTTTTTGTTTTATCAATTACGGACTTTATAAAATGCAATCAGGAGCAAAGAAGTATTTGCCCCTAAAGTACTATACTGATATTTCAATGTTCCCGGATTTGTGGAATAAAGACCTCAACAGGGCAAAGGAATCTAACAAGTGGGCGAACCCCGACACGTTTGATGTTAGTATGGCAGTGGTCAAAGAATCCGCTAAAACGAACTATGATAAAATCAATAAACGAATATCTGATTTTGAAATAGGAGTGAAAGAAGTTCTCATCCAACTTTCAGAGGATGGAAACATACCATCGCATGACAAGTTAAGGGCTGTATTGGATAACATATATAAACCCTCCAAAGTAATTACCCCCAATGATCCGGCAGAGGCACCAAAAGATTTTATTCCATTTATTGAGTTTTTTATTAAGACGGCAACCCTAAAACCGAACACTATAAAGAGCTATAATACTTCTAAAAATAATCTTAAAGAATATCAGTTAGAGAAAAATAAAACATTGTCTTTTGATAAAATTGATATTGATTTTTATAATGATTTTCTTGACTACCTTACCAAACCCGCAAAAGTAAAAACAAAGGCAGGAAAAACCATAACGAGGGCGGGACTATCAAAGAACACCATCGGCACCCGGATAAAGAATTTAAAAACCTTTATGGCTGCTGCAAACGATAGAAATATTATCGTATCAATGGACTACACAAAAAAATCATTCAAGAAACCATCGGAGGAAACATTCTCAATATACCTGACAGAAAAGGAGTTAGACGATATGTATAACAAGTCAGGATTACCCCCTTATTTGGAACGTGTAAGAGATATTTTTATTATAGGTAGTGAAACAGGGTTGAGATTTTCCGACCTTTCAAAACTCAATAAAGAAAACATTACACCTGAAAATACAATCAGAATCAAGACCGAAAAAGTTGGAAAAACAATAGAGGCACCCGTAACCCCCAAAGTTAGGCAGATATTTGAAAAATATAATTATCAACTTCCAAAAATACCAACGAATAAGAATTTCAACGATTATATAAAAATGGTTGCATCGAGAGCCGGAATAAATGAACCTGTAACAATCGAAAGAAGTAAAGGCGTTTTTGTAGTTGGTCAAACAGTTGAAAAACATGAACTTACAACGAGCCATACAGCCCGGAGGAGTTTCGCCACCAATGCATTTTTGGCGGGAGTACCATCTATTTCAATAATGAAAATAACAGGTCATAAGACCGAGGCAAGTTTCATGAAATATCTGAAAATGAGTTCTAAAGATAATGCTATCAAAATGCAATCACATCCGTTTTTTAATAAAATGATTATTTCATAAAAGCAAGTGTGACAAAATGAAATAAAAATAAATTAATTTCGGAAAAGTTTACTATTATTTACGTTCTCTAACAAATTGATTAACTGTATAATAGATACTGTTTTTTAAAAGTTATCACTAATTTGTTGATATTAATCAAATTTAATGTAAAAATCATTTTCTACATTTGTGCAATTAAAAATAAAAACAGGTAAGACAAATGAGAATAAATAAAGAGAAAAACGAAAAGTATTTTTTATGTCCTGAATGTACACATGTACTTGGCATAAATGTGAATGGTAGTTGTACGGTAAAGCTATGGTGCAAAAAATGTCATAAAGAAGTGAAAGTAATACTTTTGAACTCAAACTAACGTTTCAGAAATAAAAGAAGTCAAAATAACATACATATATTGTTAAATACAATATAACAGAGCCTTGAGCCATTCAGAACAATTCTGGATAGCTCTTTTTTTTTGAAAAAATATTATAAATAAACAGAGCCTTGAGCCATTTAATAATTTAAAATTTTAAATCATGGCAGTAGAAATTATTTTATCAGGTATTACTTTTGAACAGCTACAAAACAGTTTTAGAAGTATTGTAAAAAATGAAGTTGAGCAAATCATCAAGAATTTGCCAACAAGTCAGGAACCCGCCCCCGAGTTAATCACTCGAAAAGAAACTGCACATATTTACGGTATTTCTTTAGTCACATTAAACGAATGGACAAAAACGGGTATTGTACCCGCTCAACGTATCGGAACACGTATTCGGTATAATAGAGCCGATGTGTACAATTCTTTGAAAGATGTTGAAACCCTTAAATATAGGAGAGTTTAAACTATGAAAAAAAAGTGTTTAACCGAAACAGCCAAAAAAGGAATTTTTGTACAGAACCCAACACAAAAAAATACTTTTGTTTTAGAACCTGGAACGTACTCTAATTTGCCATTTTCCTATTTTAAGTTGTCATTGCCCCGCTCACCATATTTAATAGCACAGAGAGCCTTATATGTAGCAGAAAGTCATCAAAACAATGCTAAAGTATTAAATACAGGGTTGCGGTCTACAAAATTCAAAACAATTCTATCCGGCGACATTTACGATCCATTTAACAGAAAGATTAGTTTATTATTGTTTGTACTCATGCCGGGTGCAAATAGTTACACCGTTTATTTATTTATTGGATATTATCCAAAGAGTTTAAATGCTATACTTAACGAAATTTTATCGTTATGATTTGCGGGATTAAAAGTTGGAATGTAAAAACCAATATAACAGATAATTATTTTAAATATAATAATTTACAATTTAAGAGGAATAAATTTGGAGGTCATGTATTAAATGGTAGTTTTCACAAATTCTCAAACGATGGTTTGCACAATGCAAATGATTATTTTTTGAGTGGTTTACAAAATACCTTGAATCAATTGTATGTTGATATAGATTTAAATGCAGACATTACGCCTGTTAATGGGTTTGAGTTTGGTGTTAATATAAAACTACCTTTTAACCCAAACAATGCTTTAAAATGCCTTATACTGCATAAATTCAACAAAGGAAGTTATTCGAAAAACTATAAAGAATTTGAATATATTAATCACATATTCAAGTTCTATAATAAGTCCGGGTTAACAAAAACTGAGCCTTATCATTCAGAAAACATTTTAAGAATTGAGGTTAAAGTTAAAAAAATGATATATATTAAACAAAAGAAAGTTCATTGTAGAGTAGCATCTGATTTGTTGGATGTTGCGGTTTGGTTTCAGTTTGAACAAATTTTGATTGAAATAATTCATGAGTGTTTATTTATTGAATTTACGCCCGCTGAAATCCAATCCTTATCAATGAATGACCGTATTAAATATCTTGAATATTGTAATTCTCAATATTGGGAAAACTTACATGAAAATCGTAACAAATTTAGTAGAGAGCGGGCAAAGTGTGATACATTTATTAAATTACATAGCAAATCAACGTTAAAAACAGATATTATAAATCTGATTAAGGAAAAATGTAAAGTGTTGAGAGATGTTTCAAAGACAAAAGATATGGTTAAATATTGGTGCAAAAATACCATTTTACAACCTGAAATTAAACCCGTAAAATGTGACAAAATTACCATTAAGATAAATAGTAAAATTGTACCATTTAATCCCGGAGAAATAACAGACTTAAAAAGGTGTAAGGGTTGCGGTAAAATCATTCTAAAACCTCGCATTGGTCAAATGTATTGTAGTGCAAAAATCGTCGGTTATACACAGGCTCATAAATGCCGGAACAATAATAGCAACCCGAGAAACAACTCATTAAAATCAATTAGGCACGTTTTAGTTAATCCTTAAATGTTTAAACTTTCAAAATTAAATTTATCCAATCAAATACACTTTATGTTTTAGAAAATGAAATTACAATGCAATACAAATGTAAAAAAAACTATGATATATGTCTATATGATAGGGTATTACCCCCCTAATAGGTCTGTTAAAAATGATGGTGTCAGACAACGACAAATTTTTTCCTAAAATTGACGGGAATATCAACCTGACAAGTAATATAATTCATAAAATTATCCTATTAAACAATCATAAAAAAGTTTGAGGGTAAGTTTAATAAATTTATTAATCATGTATTTTAAGATGTTTTATCAATATTTAGAATGTTAATCAGAATAATAGTTTACTTTTGTCAAAACTAATTCATATATATATACTTTATGAAAAAATTAACTTTAATTCAGAAAACAGTTTTAATTGTTGTAATTGTCTTATTTTGCGGTGTTTATTTTGGATTCACTAAATATTCAGAAAAGAATTATGCTAAAAATGTTAAAGAAGCTACTACACAAATGATTGTTGTATCAACAGTATCACAACTTGTAACAGATTATTATTCCAATATTTGGCGTAATGCTATTTATAAAGAAAAAACTTGGAGTGATTATACAAGTCCGTATTATTGTAAGGATTTTAATAGAGCCTTAGTTATAGCTAAAGAAGATCAGAGTATTGTTTCTTTTTTAAAAGAAATGAATAACAAAGTAGATACAGTAGAAATACTAATGAAAGATTTAAATAATCCATCTTCAAAAAATATTGAACTTCATACTGATATGGTAGATTTATATTTGTCAACAAAAGAGTTTGCTAAATTAGCAAATAATCCGGAGGGTTCACTTCAATCTTTTAATCAAAGGACAGGAGATTTAACTTCAAAAATATCAACATTAGTTGAAAAAATTAAACTAAGACAATGATTGAATAATCATTTTATATGTAAAATGCAACATATCATATAATTAATATAAAATAATTTAAATTAATATGAAGAAAATAATTTTTATTTTTGCAATTTTAGCGATTACCATTTCAACGTATGGTCAAAAGAATGTACTAACAGTGGATTCTATTAACATCAAGTCTACTTATTGTGAGATAGTTGGAACACAGGTATTGTTCTCAAGAAAATTAACAATATCTGTTGATTATGGTCAAGATAAAGGAGGTTTTTTTAGTCCAAAAGATTCAAGATTAAAAGGAGAAGATGGACAACCTACCAAATTTAATTCAATGATAGATGTTTTGAACTTAATGCAAAAAGAAGGTTGGGATTTTGTTACAGCGTATGTAGTTGGAAACGCCCAAACAGGATATGTATACCATTGGTTAATAAAAAGACAGGCATAACTCTATATAATAAAGCCGTTTCAAATAATTTTGGAGCGGTTTTTTGAAACAATACATGGTCTAATAGGATTAAAATCTTTAAATATTATCAATACCTTTGTAAGTTATTAATTTTAAAACAATATTGTTATGAGAATATTATTTATTCCTTTGTTATTCATTATTTGTTTTTCAGGATATAGTCAAAAGAGAAAACTTAAAACCAAAATTATTCCGCAGTTAGAAATTCTAACCTCTTATGATAAAATTGATGACCGTTCATATAATTATATGAATAGAAATTTAACTTTAAATTATAACGGTTCAAAATTTGAAATAACACCTTTATTAAAAGTAAATGATGATACTAAAAAATTGAATTTACTTGGATTGTTAATTAATTCATATAATGTGACTCAATGTATTGAAGGAATTCAACTTACATTACTTTATGAAATAAATGATAGAAGTATAATGTATACATATAAAGATTATAATTGCAAGGGTGAAGGCAAAATTATAATGGATACTATTTATTCAATTAAATTGAAAAAATATCCAATACAAACTATAAGAATTCAGGACTTTAATAGAAATTATATTTATGATATTGAAATTACTAAATCCAATAAAAATTATTTCGTGGAATTATTTGCGAAAATAAATGAATATAATAATAAAACAATGAAATTATAATTTTATAAGTGGTTATTTGGAAGAAACAAAAAAAAGCGGTCAGGAACCACCCCGACCGCAATTGTGTTTAACCAACCAACGGCAAGCCGGAGGTAAGTAATACAAAGATACTGTTTAATTTGATAAGTTTATATTCTTACCATTCAATCCGATTAATAGACTTTTGTATGAATGTTTAATTTTGCCTATTTTTGCACCCTATAAACATCAAAACAAATCTATTCTTACCATTATTCTTACCAAAGTAGAGTATCAAGGTAGTTAAGTATTTGACTGTATGTACAATCATAGTAGTCTTGCCGGGAATCGAACCCGGATCTAGTGTTTAGGAAACACTTGTTCTATCCATTGAACTACAGGACCGCTTTTGGAAGTGCAAAATTACGCTTTTTAAAGCACATATACAACGGGTGGGAATAGTAAATGGAAAATTGATAAATGAAAAATTAATCTGGCATGAGTAAAAGTAAATTCTTCGTAGTCTGGGAAGGAAAAGAACCCGGCATATACCGCTCCTGGGAGGATTGTAAGCGGCAAATACACGGATTTGAAGGCGCACTCTATAAAGGCTTTGCAACTGAAGAAGAAGCCCGTGAAGCAATGGTATCACCTTGTTGGAATTATATAGGCAAGAAAGCAAAAGAAAAAAAACCTACAAGTGCCGAAACAGCGAAATTCGGAGTTCCCAATTTAGAAAGTATGTCGGTGGATGCAGCCTGCAGTGGCAATCCCGGTGTGATGGAATATCGTGGAGTTTACAGCAAAACAGGTGAAGAAATCTTTCGTCAGGGTCCATTTAAAAATGGAACAAATAATATCGGAGAGTTTCTGGCGCTAGTTCATGGATTGGCATTCTTGAAACAAAAAAACAGTCCTCTGCCTATTTATACCGATAGCATGACCGCGTTAGCCTGGGTGAGATCAAAGAAAGCAAAGACGAAACTTGAAAAGAATGCCTCGAATGAAGTCTTGTTTGATTTAATTGCCCGTGCCGAATCATGGCTTCAAAAGAACCAATTCACCACCACTATTATAAAGTGGGAAACCTCGGTTTGGGGTGAAATTCCTGCCGATTTTGGCAGAAAATAATTAAATGTTCTGCAATTTATTCTGAGTTTTATTATCTGTATTGTTTTCAACAGTCTTTGGTTATACCTGTTATCTTCAGGGCCATGTGATTCTTTGTTGCTATTTAAACAAGAATTTTGGACTATTAAATAATCGGATAAAGAAAATCTGTAGTTTTAAGAAGTTAATTTCTTTTTCTGAAGCAATAATATTTCTAAAATAAAGGGTCTCTGTTGTTATTTCACTAGATTTAAACCCTTTTCTTACCATTTTTTTTGTTAGCCTGGAAAGATTGTTTACTTCAATTTTTGAGATTTCAGTGAACTGTTTTTGAGTTATATCTTTTAAAAATAGAGGTAAAGAACCTTCCCATTTTTTAAATACAGTAATTAAATTTCTGTAGTATACTGCACAGGTTTTACCTCTCGAAAAATGTTCCAGTTCAATATCATAAATCACATAATTGACAAATCCCTTTACAGTTGATTGAATCGATATATCTAAATCGTATCCATGGAAACCTTTCATTTTTTCATCAAAATGAATGATTTCCATCAAATCACGTCTCATGCACAGAAATACACCATCCAATAGAATGACCGGACGTTGGGAGTGATTAAAATCCTCCGGTTGAATGAAAGCTTTTGATGGTTTTTTTCCGGTACGATCTGACTGGATTATATTCATACTTGTTGAAAAAAAGCCTGCCCATACTGCCGGTACACGGGATACTAAATCACCGCCTGCCAGACCAACAATCCCGGTATCAGGATCTTGTAAATGGGCGATCACTTTTTTACCCCAATTCAGAGAATGGAAAAATACGTCTTCATGTACAAAGCAAATATACTTATATTTACTTTTTGAGAATCCAAAATTATAGGCCGTGAAAATAGAATATTTATTTTCTGAATTATCAACAGTAATAATTTCATAATCAACACCTACCGTATTAATTATATTATCAACAAGATCTTTTGAAAGTGTTTTATTTTTTGAACAGACAACGATTGAAAGCATAAACAGTACCAATTATTTTTTTTCAAGTCCATTTTTACAAATGAATCTATTTTCATGTTGATTTCTTAAGCAAATTTTCATGTTTTCGATGGTGTCGACCCAGTTTTCAGGGTGATATAAATGATATTGAACAGCCAGATTGCGAACTGATTTATAGGTATAACCTGCTACCATAAATCGCCAGGTTAAATCATAATCTTCACCAATAGCAGGTAAAATATAGTCTTCGTCAAATCCGTTGATCGAGGAAATGGCTTTTTTTGAAAACGACATATTGCAACCCTTCAGGTTATTCAGACTTCGAAGCCTGGGAATAAATCCAAGTAACCCATCCGGTGAAATGAAAATTCCTTCTTCTACATTCCTGATTTCTCCTTTACCAACAACTAATTTCCTGATTAATTGATTGTTTAATGATTTTATAAGTTCAATATCAGTCATTAAAAACTCTGAAGTATTTTTATCAAGCTTTACACGTTTCCCGGCTAAAATTAAATTTTCATGGGCATATCGTAAGTGCATTTCAATAAACCGTTCGTGCAACACACAGTCTCCATCAATGAAAATCAACCATTCATTCTTAGCTGATTTAATGGCCATATTCATTGCCTTATTTTTTCTCCATCCTTCGTCTTTTTGGGTTAAATGTTGGTAAGATTGTTCAAAAGGATATTGGTTGATAAATTCCTTGACACCTGCACTTTCTCCGTCTTCGGCAATAATAATTTCAAAATCTTTTACAGTTTGATAATGAAGTGAATCCAATACAGCCTTCAAGAAACGAATGTTATTATAAATAGCTATAACGAGTGAAGCTTTCATTAATTATAAGTTTGGTTGTTAGATTCAGTTTTTTGAAGAGTTTTAAGTTTTTTTGCCGGATATTTAATATTTACCGATACAAATTTATGTGTTTTGGAGTATGGAAGTCGTAAGTTGCAAGGCTACATTCCGTGAATTTTACAGGAGTTATCTAACAAAAAAACGAAAGATAAAAATCCCGACACGAACATGTTTTGATTGCTTGTTTTAAATGAATTAAAGGGTTTTCAATTCAGAATCTGCTAGTATAAAAAATGTTTAATTCTGTATCTGACAAATAATACTTGCAAAGATACATTTTATTTCTCAGGTTATAGGAGTTTATAGTCTGAATGTAATAACTTTGTATAAAACAGGAAGAAATTATTAATTCTATAATCAGTCGATTATTTTGAGACTTTACATGGAAAAAATATATTTAAAATCTAATTAATTTGTTTCATGTAAAGCTGTTCAGAAGAGTTTCGGCTAGCTATAAGTATTCAAAGGAGTTGGTTTTGATGATAAGAAAGATGTAAGAACATACTTTTCGGTTTGGTAGAGAAAGAAAAATAAGTTCTTTGAATTTCACGGAATCAAAGCAGAGCTATGGAGGTTGTCTATTTTAGGATAATATCGATTTTACTAAATCAGGGAAAAAGTAATGACTCCATTTCAAAATAAGCACATTGATTAAATCAATAGTTCTATCAGGTATTTTCCAATCTCCCAACTCTGTAAAAAAGACATAAAAACAATCTAAAGAAACTAAATTGAACTCGTTCTGATTGGCTAAATAACACTCGCTGGACCCGGAATTCATAATAACCAATACACTCCAGGTACTATAAAATCGTAGACATTGGGCTTTAGTTTAAAATCCAGGTTTGTTTTGAAAGAAAACGATGTTATTAAATTAAACTAATTTGAATTAATTAAAGTGCTGACAATTAATATTGTTTATTCCTATTTTATAATTTTGGAGATACAAATAATATTTCAGTATTATTATACAGGGAATTTACGAATTAATAAAGTATGAAAAAAATCATTGTTGATCTTTCTATATTAAAACACATCAATTGTGGACTCGGGCAGGTAGCTCTAAACTATGGGGTGTATTTTAAACAAAACTATGTTGCTACAGAAAAATCTCAAATATATCTCTTACTCCCAAAAAAAATGATTGGTGAATTTGGTTCAGAGGTTCAGTATATCTCTTCGAATTGGTGGCGTAAGTTGATGCCATTTCTAATCCCAAAATGCGATGTTTGGCACTCTATCCATCAATTAAGTAAATTCAGGCCATTTAATAATGACTCTAAACTCATTCTGACCATTCATGATTTTAATTTTCTTTACGAAAAAAGCGAGCGTAAATCAAAATGGTATTTACGGAAAATTCAAAAGGAAATAGATCGGGCAGATAGAATAATTTGTATTTCGAATTTTACTAAATCAGAAGCTGAACGATTTGCAAAGTTGAATGGTAAAAAGGTTGAAGTTATTTATAATGGTGTTGCTCAATTTGATTTTAATTGTGCAAGAAAGCCTGGTTTTATTACAAAAGAAGAGTCGTTTTTTTTCAGTATCGGTCAAATTAAAAAGAAAAAAAACTTTCATGTATTATTGCCTTTGATGAAAATGTTCCCTGAAAAAAAATTGTATATTGCCGGTAAATTAGGATCAGCTTATGCTGCCGAAATACAATCTACAATTCATAACGAAAACATTACAAATGTTCACCTGGTAGGGCAAATAACGAATGAAGAAAGGGTTTGGATCTATAAACACTGTGAAGCATTTTTATTCCCATCTCTTTTTGAGGGATTTGGATTACCTGTTATTGAAGCAATGTCATTTGGTAAACCTGTATTTACAACAGAAGAAACCAGTTTAAAAGAGATAGGAGGCGGTCTTACCTATGTATGGGATGATTTAGAGGCAACAGCTATGAAAAAGGTTATTGATAAAAACTTATCTGAATTTTACTCATCTCCGGTCAATGCAGCTAAAAATATTTTATATGCAAAATCATTTTCATATGAGAAGCATATGACTAAATATTTGAAAATATACAAGGATTTGATTAGTTAACAGAAATAATCAGTTGCAATTTTGTTACCTTATTTTTGTCCTGTGAAATGAAATTGCTTATTTAAATAAGTATTTAGGACAATTGAATAATCGAATTAAGAAAATACGGACTCTTAAAAACATGGCAGCTCTGGGGAATGAAATTTTATTGGCATAATAAGTCACTTCTGATTTTATTTCATCTACTTTGAAACCTTTTCGTACCATTTTCTTTGTCAACTGATACAGTTTCCGTTTTTCAATTTCCGGAATTGTCAACCGTTCTTCCACCGTAATATTCTGTCCAACAATAGGGAGATTATTTTCCCATTTCTTGAAAATTAAAATTAAATTTCTAAAATACAGGATGTCGGTTATCCCTCCGGAGGAATGCTCTAATAAAATATCGTAGATAACATAATTCGTATAACCCGCCATGGCCGACTGAAGGGTAATGTCATAATCATAGCCATGAAATCCTTTTAAATTCTCATCAAAATGTATCTTGTTTGTAAGATCTTGTCTCATACACAGAAAGAGGCCGTCGAGCGTAATTGAAGACCTTTTTGATAAATTGTAATTTTTAGGTTTCAGAATTTTTTCGGTAGGTTTTTTCCCTCCTCTATCAGACTGTATAAGATTGTGACCCGATGATATCATGGTAGCCCATGATGCCGGTACACGTGTTACCAGATCACCACCTGCAACTCCGATAATTCCTGTTTTCGGATCTTGTAAATGATTGATTACTAAGTTCCCCCAATTCGAAGTATAAAAAAGGACATCTTCATGTACAAAACAAAGATATTGATATTTACTTTTTCTTATCCCTAAATTATAGGCCGAAAATATCGAATATTTATTTCCGGAATTGTCAATATTCACTATTTCATACTCAATTCCAATTGTGTTTTTTATATTATCAGTGAATTCTTTTGATAACACTTTGTTTCTTGAGCAGACTATTATTGAAAGCATACTTTTATGATTTTATAAAGATGTTTTTTAAAATAATTGATTTTTTCTTCAGTGTACACCCTTTAAAATCGGAGCTGGTTATTTTATTTCTAAGCCGCTTTTTTCGACTGATGAGATTAATTACATGTATTTTATCTATTGAATCCGGCAAAAGGAAAATTATTTTTAAAATCAAATTTGTAGTCACCGGCAATTAAAAGAATGAACTAAAAAACCGGTTAGACGTTTCATTAACAAATCGTATTCTTTCATAATTAGCAACGTGAAGCGAGAATTTTAAAATACAGTTCGTATTCATCAAAACGGTCTGACGACCTTTATTTGCAAAAGTACGTTCTTTTATGCACTATCAAAAATAAAAAGGTTTTTTTGTAATTCCTTATTTTAAATATGGTTAAACAAAGATTTGGGAGTAAGCTAATTTAACTTGTCTGTATTATATAAAAAAAATGGTGTTATTAATCCTGCTAATTATTAAAATTCAGAGAATATACATATCTTTGTACAATTAAAGACATTTATTTCAAACAAAATATTAATGAAGTTTTTTACAAAAAAGAAAATCTATCAACTACTACGTTTTGGAATTGTAGGTGTTTTTGCTACAGCAATTCATTATGGTATTTATTGGATATTCTTACGATGGATGAACCCTACATTTGCTTATAGTATTGGTTATGCTGTTAGTTTTGTCTTTAATTTTTTCCTTTCCAGTTATTTTACTTTCAATATTCGTCCGGATATTAAAAAAGGAATTGGTTTTGCTTTAAGCCATGGCATAAACTATGTACTTCACATATGTTTGTTAAATTTATTTTTGTATCTGGGATTACCAACGACCCTGGCACCCATTCCTGTATTCCTAATTGTTATTCCTGTTAATTTTGTTTTAGTACATACTGCTTTAACCCATAATAATAAAAATGCAAAAAGTATCAATTCTGATTCCGGCTTATAATGAAGAAGCTTCGTTGCAATATCTTTTTGAGAGATTGATAATATTGATGAATGCAAATGATAAATTTGTATGGGAAGTATTATTCGTAAATGATGGAAGTACCGACAGCACATTAATTCTAATGAGTCAGATTCATGAAAAGGATCCTCGTTTCAATTATCTTGACTTATCGCGTAATTATGGTAAAGAAATAGCCATGCTGGCCGGGTTCGATTATTTAACCGGTGATTGCATGATTATAATGGATGCTGATTTGCAGCACCCACCTGAATTAATTCCAGAAATGCTGAAATACTGGAGTGAGGGGTATGATGATGTATATGCCCGTCGAAGTGTTCGAAATGGAGAATCATATTTTAAAAAACATACTGCTTCTGTTTTTTATTGGTTTTTACAAAAGACCACCAAGGTGAAAATTCAACAAAACACCGGTGATTTCAGGTTGTTGGATAAATCCTGTATTTCTGCATTGCGTACTATGCGCGAATCACAACGATACACCAAAGGAATGTACAGTTGGATTGGATTTAATAAGAAAGAGATTCTTTTTGAACAACAGGAACGTGTTGCCGGAGTTTCAAAATGGAATTATTTTAAATTACTGGAATTAGCAATTGAAGGGATTACTTCTTTTACTATTTCACCCCTTCGTTTGTCATCACTCATCGGTGTCATGGTCTCATTAGGAGCTTTTATTTATATGGCCTATATTTTTATCGATGCTTTAATGTTCGGTGATCCTGTCAGAGGGTATCCGACCATGATGGTTGTTATCCTTTTTCTTGGTGGATCTCAATTGCTATCGATGGGAATTATGGGTGAGTATCTTGGTCGTATATTCATTGAAACTAAAAACCGGCCTCCTTACTTTGCGCGTTTATATAATGGGACAAAGATTGAGAACCTAACTAAAGAAGCCGGAAATATGATACCTAATTATTCTGAATCATGGAAAAAAAACACGAATGAATAAAGCAAATCAATATATAAAGTCTTTTTTTAAAAGTCAGTTTTTTAGAAATCCCAAAAACTTGTTTTATCTTTGGGTGATCATTCTTCCTCTCATACCATGGATTAAATATCTTCTTGGTGATCCTGCAAATAACTTTCAGATTTTTCGAAATGTATTTTGGCATACTATCGATAAATTGCCATTGTATTTAAATTATCCAAAAGAGTATTATGATTTAAACCATTATGGTGTTTTCTTTAGTTTACTAATAGCACCCTTTGCGGTCATGCCTAAATGGTTCGGACTGTGGTTGTGGTTAATAGCAAATGCCGCTTTTATTTATTATGCTGTAAAGAAGTTGCCAAAAGCGAATCATATATTTATTTATTGGTTTTGTGCAAACGAATTGCTCACAGCATTGTTTATGCAGCAATTCAATATCGCAATTGCAGCCTGCATAATTTTATCGTTTGCTTTTGTTGAAAAAGAGAACGATGGATGGGCTACCTTCTTTATTATGTTGGGCGCTTTTGTTAAGATATATAGTTTAGGAGGATTGGCTTTTTTCTTTTTTTCCAGACACAAATTTAAATTTACCCTCACTACTATCGGTTGGGCTATCCTTTTCTTTTTACTTCCAATGCTTATTTCTTCACCTGAGTATGTTTTATCCCAATATTTAGCATGGGTTCATGATCTTGTTGCAAAAAACAGTCAGAATTTATTATCAGAGTACACGAATATCTCATTGTTAGGTATCGTCAGAAAGATTTCACAGTCAACAGCATATTCTGATTTGTATCTGATTGCAGGTGGATTAGTAATGTTTTCTCTCCCTTTTCTGCGCTTTAAACAATACAAGAATCTTGCTTTTCGATATTTTATACTTGCTTCCGTATTGTTGTTTGTCGTATTGTTCAGTTCGGGAAGCGAATCAAGCGGGTATATCACCGCCTTGCTGGGAGTTGCTGTCTGGTATACAGCCGCACCGTGGAAAAGAAGTAAAGTAGACCTGGCTTTGCTTGTTTTTGCCTTTATCCTTACAAGTCTTTCGCCTACTGATTTAATTCCTTATTATGTGCGTGCGGAATTTATACGGCCATACTCCCTGAAAGCATTACCCTGTGTAATCATATGGTTTAAACTTTGCTTCGAACTTTATACCAAAGATTTTGCACTCAATAGTATACCGGAAAAACATCCTGTCAGAAAATTCTCAATGGCTCTAAATTTAGATGAAACAAACAATATTACTCGGATTTGATATCGAAGAATTTGATTTACCACTAGAAAATAATGGTGAAATTTCTTTTGATGAACAATTAAATACCTCAGAAACAGGTGCAAACAGATTGTTGGACCTGCTTGCAAAGAACAACATAAAAGCTACTTTTTTTTGTACGGTAAACTTTGTAAAAAACCGTCCTGAAGTATTGAAACGGATTGTAAAAGAAGGACATGAAGTGGCTTCGCATGGCTGTTACCATCATGAATTTTTGCCGGGTGACTATAAAAAGTCGAAGAATGAACTTGACTTATTATCAGGAGGTAACGTGGTTGGTTTTCGGATGGCAAGAATGCAAGCGGTTGATTTCGATCAAATGAAAGATGCCGGATATTTGTATGATAGTTCTTCCAATCCGACTTTTATCCCCGGACGATATAATAATTTAAAAATGTCATATTTATGGCATTTTGTTTCAAACGGGCTTGTGGAAATACCTTCTGCGGTTACTCCGCTATTTCGTATACCGTTGTTTTGGCTCAGTTTTCACAATTTTCCTTTGAAGTTTTATTACTTGTGCCTGAACCGGGTGCTGAAAACCAGAGGATATGCTGTCCTATATTTTCATCCCTGGGAATTTACAAATCTGAATGAATTTCCTGAACGAAACATATCTTCTATCATACGCCGAAACTCAGGTGATAGAATGATCATTCGGTTCGAGAAAATGTTGGTACATTATCATGCTCAGGGAGTCGGGTTTGATACGACCGGTAATTACCTGAAGCAAGCCGGAGCTTTTGCGTCAACCAAAGACTGACTTAAAGCAGTTTTTGATAGACGGACATCATATGCCGGGCAATTTTATCATCGGTAAATTTACCGGCATGCACGAATCCTTCATTCTTCATGGTCTCCTGAAGACTTGTATCGGTTAATACTTTCAGAAGCATTGCGCCAATTTCCTGTGCATTCAGTGGGTCTATATACCGGCTGAATGAGCCCCCCGCTTCTTCAAAACAACCTCCTGCGGAAGTTATTACCGGTGTCATACTACAAAGTGCTTCCAGGATAGGAATCCCAAATCCCTCAAATATAGAAGGATAAATAAATAAGAGTGCCATTTGATAAATTGCAGGCAGATCGATAGTTTCTACATTATGCAAAAAAATAATCTGAGCCGATAGGTTCAATTCATGAGATAATTTCACCAGTTCTCTTGTGTAATCCGTTTGGCGGCCCACAATGACCAACGGTATATCGATTTTCTCCTGATATATGGCTTTCAGTATTGCCCCGATATTTTTTCGGGGTTCAATTGCGCCCACAAATAACAGGTAATCGACCGGCAAATTGTATTTAGACCTGATCTTTTCTTTATCCGAAGCAGTAATATTTTGCCTGAATAGATTATTACATCCCTGATAAACAACTTTAACTTTTGCTGCATCTGCATTAAAAAATTCAATCGCATCCTGTTTTGATTGTTCACTTATGGCAATAATGCGATCGGCAATCCGGCAACTTTTCATGTTCTTCGCCGTAAAGATCTTCCGATAGGTCGATGGGTATAATTCAGGATAACGTATAAAAATGGCATCATGAAATGTGATTACTTTCCTGATTGGTAATTTTTCGATCCTAATGGGTAATTCCTGGCTTAATCCATGAAAAATATCGTCTCCCCGGCGTTTTATGTCTGACATTATTCCGGCACTTCTCCATATGGATGAAGGAAGTAATTTATAAATCCCGGAAGGTTGGATAATTTGTGTGTTCTTTGGATTTATGGGAAAATCAATCTTGATCTTTGGGGTGTAAAGGTCATATTGGTTTTCCGGATAAAACTGGTTTAATATCCTGATAAGATCCCTGCTGTAATTACCCAGACCACGATGATTATAAAATAACCGTTTGGCATCATACCCTATTCTCATGATTTAGTGTTGTTTCTGGATTTAGCTCTTTTCCCGGAGGAGAAAAATTGATTACTATACCTGTTTATTTCCCTGACCGCTTCGGTTTCATCCAAATTGGAAGCTTCAGCATAGTGTCTGGCAATGACAGTTAACACTCTTTCGTTTTCAGCCAGTCTTTTAAAACTTTTGTATCGTTTTATTGTTGAAACCGAAGGTAAAAACTGCATACGATTGATGTCGATCAGGGTGAAACGATACTTTTCTGCTTCCTTGAAATAAAGTATATTCCCGGGTGACATGTCCAAATGCAAGACACCTTTGCTATGCAGGTCGGCTATATAACGCGAAAGTGCTTTCAGTAACAATTCATCTGTTTGAATTCCTGACATAAAATCACGTATGACGGAATAATTTTTTTCGTAGATCGATATAAAATACGCATAAGTAAGCAGACCCGATTTGTATTGTTCAATATAAGCAATCGGTGCCGGCGAATCAATGCCCTGCTGAAGCAATTTAAAGGCGTATTCGTAAGCTCTTTTTGCTTTAGAGGGACGAATGTATGTATATGCAATCCGGTTGATGAAATGGGGCTCTTTGTAGCGTTTTACAATTACATCGAATCCTTTCACTGAAAAATGTTTGAGTTGGTTTCGTGCGGTATAAACAAGTTCGCCTTCCTGATCAAAGCGATCGGGGATACTGGAAACAAACGATTCCAACATGTTGTATTCTGGGTTGATAACGATTTTCATAAATCAAAAAGGGCTTTTTCAATATGGTTGATGATATTCTCGGGTGTGATTTGATACAAACAGGCATAGTCTTTCCGGTAGCAGGGTATTTGTCCATAAATTGAACAGGGCCTGCAGAACAGATCAATCTGAATTGTATTTTCAGGAGATTGATTCCAACCCATAAATCCGGCATAAGGATGGGTGGCACCCCAAAGTGAAACCACCGGAGTATTCACCAGGGAGGCTAAATGCATATTGGCAGAATCCATCGAGTACATTAGGTCCAGTTGGCTCATTAAAAGTAATTCCTGATTCATGTTCAATTTTCCGACTATGGAAGTAATGGACGGATATTTTAAAATGAATGCATCAACAATTCCCTTTTCAGCTTCTCCACCTCCAAAAATAAAGACCTTCATACGAGGATCGTTAGAAAAATGTGCTATGACCTTTTCCTGCAATTCAAGCGGATAAATTTTGCCTTTATGCTTCGCAAAAGGAGCTATCCCTAGCCATTTTATGTCTTTTTTCTCACCGGTATGACAAACTATTTCAGGGATATTGTTTCTCTCTTGGTCAAAAACAGAGTTAAAACTCAGATCAAAGCTGAAACCCAATTTCTCCAGTACTTCGTAATACCGGATGAAACTCGATTTTAACTGGAAAAATGCTTTGTTATTCTTCTGTGTAAGCTTTTTCTTTT
>Ga0302204_1000198_pt1 | contig 21791 bp, 18 predicted proteins | sample II_Fen_E1_2_FD_194578 | JGI IMG/M metagenome (GOLD analysis project Ga0302204, IMG submission 194578) | Peat permafrost microbial communities from Stordalen Mire near Abisko, Sweden - II_Fen_E1_1 | ecosystem: Environmental > Terrestrial > Soil > Wetlands > Permafrost | place: Sweden: Abisko...
GGGATACATCATTTGTTCGAATAGCAGGGGCTGCGTATTCTGTAACAGGCTTTGTAAAACAGGAGATTTATCGGATAAGTCAAATAGTCCTTTCAAATAAGTTGCATCCACTTCTATATTAATAGCTGCAGTACTTGTATGGATTGGAATAACGGCATCGGTATTCATGCTACTGGTCGTAATTAAAACGGAAGGTATTGCCTTTATTTGCTTTTCCTTTGATGCCCGTTCTGTTTTAGGGAGAATGTTTTGGAACTTAAAAAGTATCATTCTCCGAGAAGCATGGATGTCCGGGTTTTCAATAACCAGGTCCTCATTTAGTTCGTAATGAAGGATGAGCATTCGGATGTGCTCATTAAAAACGAATCCTGCACAATACCCCTTCCCATATTTTTCAGGGATTACCAGTCTTCTGTTCTTTACTTCTGTCCCCATTAACTGAGCCAGCCTTTTCAGGATATTCGGTATTGTTTGCTGCTTATCGTTCTGGTCAAACATTTAGTTTCATATTGTAATTGTAATATCTATCCCCTTTGAAGTCGATATATCCTTCGTCAAGTTGATTAAAACCTAAACGGGAATAGAATATTACATTTTCAGGAAGTTGGGTTGTTAATCCCAATAAATGACAACTGGGATTTGAAGAGGTGAGTTCTTCAATAGCCTGTTTTATGGCATAGGAGCCTATTCCTTTACCTCTGTATTCTTTTTGGATGACAACCATAGACAAATAATAGTATTCGGAAAATTTTATTGATTTAGCAAGCGTCAATTTATTGCAGCTGTCTAAACCAGTCATCCTAATAATAGATTTCACACCAAATTTTGTAATAAAATCAAGTATTCCAATTTTTAAATAAATGAAAACACCTGTCTTTACTCCTTGTGGAGGTATTAGAGTGAATGTTCCTATTATTTTTCCGGTATCTTTTTTCTTTATAACACGTGTTAATATTTGGTTGTGATTATCGAAAATAAGACTTGTTTTGAACAACCACAATAAACCTTCCCGTTGCTGATTTTTCTTTTTAAAAATAATGGAATATGCCGGATTTGTTTCAAACGCATTAGTAAGGATATCAGCAACCTCACCAATTTCTGAATTTTGCATTTTCTGAATTAAAATATCGTTCATACCTAAATTATATTATGACTTGTACTCTTTATATTTTATAAGAAGTCGTTTACGACTATTTTCGGGACAAATATAGTTATTTTATCTCTGAAATACCCGGTAATTTTGCAGTATCAATTTAATCAAAAGAAAATAGCATATCAACTAAATAATCAGAAAATGAAAACAACGTCACTGAACGAAACAAAACCTGTAAATATCAAACAGATGGATTTTAATCAGTTATTCAAACAAATTTCGCCGGAAGAGATAACCGACAGTGTATTTACGCTGACAGGAAAAGATTTTTACGTGATCACTGCGGGCAAGGAAGATCATTACAATTCCATGACAGCCAGTGGTGGTGGCCTGGGACTTCTTTTCAAGAAACCCACTACCTGGTGCGTTCTTCAAACAACCCGTTATACACTTGAGCTGATGCTAAAAGAGCAGACCTATACCCTGTCTTATTTTCCGGAAGAATATAAGAAACAAATGCTCTTTTTGGGAAGTAAGACAGGAAGAGAGACTGATAAAATGAAAGACGTAGAATTGACGCCAGTGCAAACTCCCTCGGGTGATATATCCTTCAAAGAAGCCCGGTTAATTATGGAATGTAAGTTAACCCAGGTTACGACCCCTAATCCCGATGATTTTTGTACCCGGGAAGCTAAAGAGTATATAAACGAAGTTTACAAAGACCGCAACGAAATTCGCAAATATGTATTCGGGGAAATCACCCATGTCTGGGTAAAGAAATAAGAATAAACCGGAAACAGGTCTATTGTGGATAATTGCGAAGTAATTTGAACAATAGACCTGCCACTAAGTCACGAATGAAACATCCCGGTAATCGGGAGAACACTAAGTTGCACAAGGTTTAAAACTACTGATATTCTGTATTGCTAAAAACAAAAAGAACACGAAGAATAAAACATAAATGTATTATTTTTCAACCAATTTGAAAATCACAGATTTAGAACAGTAAAAACAGGTATGTTTTTATCTTAGTGACCTGTATTAAGAAATTTTTAGTGATTCTTTGTGCACTTAGTGCCTTAGTGGTTATTCTTATTTATTTGAACGAAACACGAAACACGGAACACGGAACGCTGAACGCGAAACTACCTTGTCGCCAACACTTTCCCGCACCCTGCATACTTCACCTCCTCAGGAGTCCCTGTAAATCCCACATTTCCGAACTCTACCCCCATGCTCAGCAGCACGGTGACATTATCGGTCAGGAAAGGTACCCGCGATTCCGGCATTTGAATCGTCAGGGTTTGTACAGGCAGAATGGTTTGTGTCGTATTCCATTCCCCGGTCAGGGTCTGGCTGGTGCCGTGCAATTCCACCACCACCGGTTCATAAATGTCCTTTACCGGATTATACACCATATCCGAGATGGTGCCAATGGCCACTATCAGGCGGAAAAAAGGCAGCTTCTGGATGTTCAGCAGGTCGGTATCCGTATTGATCCTCGGGATAGTCACTACAGCCTGCAGGTTTTCCCTGTCCAGCTCCCAGCGGGGTGATACGCGCAGCACGGTGGTGAACGGATAGTTCCGGTTGAAATTAAATCCCTCCAGTGCCTCTTTGAAAACGGACAGTTTCAGGTTACGTTTGCCCACTTCGCCGTTTGCATCCAGCGTCATCAGGTTTTTACCAATGCCTATTAATGCCGGAGTCAGGTTATAATCCGCCAGGCGGTGCAGGCCTCCGAACGCATGGCGTGATAAAGACCCAAAGCGGGCACTTCCGGCAAATTCACACTGATTCTTGCGTGATTTTTCAAACCTGGGCGAGCCTTCTATCTGGCTCTTTTTAGGACCCCCTTTTGTCCGCATAATTACTTTGTCACTTCCCCGGCGTGTATAAAAGCTGACGCCCTGTATACTTCCCGACATTTGCATAAATCCTTTTACGATTGCCATAGTGGTTTGTGTTTAATGCCCCCTGAATCCCTGATAGGGGACTTTAAGAAGCTTTATTTTAAATTTGAAAATGATTATTAAAGTTAACAATTCTATTCGTTTCACTCTTCAAGCCCCATTTTTGACATTCAGGGGGTTTATCACCTCTTACTCACCATCCTCTCACCATCTTAACACAATACAAAAATAAATAAAAAATTTATAATCCAAAAATATTCCTGTAATATTCCATTATTATATAAATATGGAACATATAAGGATCATATATGGAACATATATGGAATATATATGGAACATCTGCGGTATCGTAATGAGTGGATGGCGGAACCAACAGACCCTGTAATCAACAAAATAGCCGAATACATTCATTAAAATTCGTTTAATATCATTCTTTTTAAGTATGTGAAAATAGAATGTATTTATTAAAGAATTAATATAAATAATGTCTATATTTGTATTGTTTTTAATAGATCTGACTGCTGAAACCTAAATCTGAAATGACATGAAATTTATTGCAGGAAAGGTATTAAATGATACTTTATATTATGCTATTCAGATAGCAAATGAAGTTTTCAACCATAAAAATGGCAGAATTGATAAATTCGTCATCCAACAAGTATGTTCGGCCAGATTGGACCTGTTGTATCAAAACTTTTTGATGGAACTAAAGACGAATATAACCGATTATAATAAAACCGATTATATCATCGAATACCTGGATATTTGCTTTGAGAGTTTTTTGAAGTGGAAAGGATTCGGAGCGGATATGAGCGACCGGATCATCATACGAAACCAACATGAAGTCAGGCTTTTGCTCAATCTGAAAAAGACAATTGAAACGTATCATCTCTATATCCACAAATGGTATAAAATTGATTATAAATACAATGGAATAAAGATTTCTTTACTTGAAAGGTATGAGAGGACGCTTGTTGAACTGAAAGCAGAGGATACGTGCGACGAACAGGAATTACTCTGGAACAGACGGAATAACAGGGAGATAAAACTCAATATTGATGAAGTATATCCTGACGACCGCACTTTTAATTATGATACCGTGAAAGAGGAATGCGAGAAACAACCTACTACGCTCCAAAAAATAGAATGTATAAATCAACACCTGATTGAATTTAAACACTGGAAATTAAAATGTGATGAAGATGAAATTAAAACCGGGAGAACTGCTTCGTACACTGTCAGGAACTTATATTCTCCTAATTTTGAAAAGCACTGCGACATTGAAATCGAGGGCCTAAAAACGAAACTGGAGCTCGAAAAGGAACTGAACTACCTGATTAATGGCCCTGCACCGGTTTATAAAACCCCGGCACAGTATACCTGGAATGCGTCCGACACCGATCTGCTGGAACTTTCGACGGCATTGCTAAAAACCAACACCATTACCCGGAAGGATGGAAAAAAAATGACCCAAAAGGAATTGAGGGAAGCTTTTGAAGCCATGCTCGGAATGGAGATAAAGAGTGCCAAGGCTAAACTATCGAATGCCGTGCAGCGCAAGAAGATCAGCGCTCCCTTTTTGGAGCGTTTAAAAACAGCGTTTGAAAAATACACCAAAGAAAGGGCGTGATACACTGCGCACAATATAGTATACCTGTTATGTTAAATTCATATACCCTAAATCATTACATCTCAAATTTTGCCGGGCTATAATCCTGATTCACAACCATTATATTTAATTATTCATCTACCTGCCGACAGGTATATTGGAATAAGAAAACGTTCTTCTCAATTTTGCACTGTGATCCAATACCCGTACTGACGATGCAACATGGAAAAAACCGAGTACATACAAACCGATGCCAACACCAAAACCCTGGTGGAAGTACTCTTGCAGGAGATAAAAGATCTCAAGGCACAAGTATGCCGGTTAAACCCACCCGACTCCCTCCGGTTACTATCGGAAGACGAAGCAGCCATTATCCTGCATATCTCCAAACGTACTCTGGTGTTGCTGCGCAACGAACATAAAATTCATTATCATAAAATTGAATCACGAATATTGTATAGCCTGGAAGATATCCGGGAGTTTGAGGAGAGATGCAAAAAATAAAACAAATTTAATAATTCATTGAAAATATAGAATTAATTAAGTAGTTTTGTGCAGTGCAATAAATAGTGAGCTGAAGGACTGAATTTGAATGGAATAAAGGAGGAATTTGGATATAGCCCACTACCCTGGTTGGCATAGATGATCGTTTGCATACGTACAGACAAATAAGAAATCTAAAAAGTAGAAATAAATGAGATATAAGTCAAGTTTACTGAACATATACAATTTTCAAGTAAACATATATAGGTGTTAGTAGCATAATAGAAAAAAAAAAAATAGAAACAATATGAGTTTAGTAATGGGGATATTAACGCAAGACAATCATTTAATTCTTGTAGCTGACAAAAGAGCAAAAAAAGACGGAATAATAAATGATAATTTCAGTAAGATATTCTATCTGCGAGAAAATTTATACTTTGGAATTACAGGAATTGCAGAATATGGATTAGAAGTTAAAGATTTGTTACAACCTCAATTAAACTGCTCAACTGAAGAGATTATTCGATTTGCAGATTCTATTTATACCATAAATGAAACTTCTTCAACAATAATGATTTTTGGAAAACTACTAAATAATCGTGCATTTGTTTGGAGTAAAAACTCTAAAGGGAAAGTCACTTATACTGAGACTTCAATAGGTAATATTAGCTTTACAATAAACACTTCTATAAATATCAAGTTGATAGAATCGAAATTTATAGAAGAAATAAAATCAAGCAAGGTTGTTAACTATGAGCTAGCAATTAAGAATACATTTGAATATGCTTCTATAATTGACAGTTCAATCTCAAGTGCTTATGAAGTATTCAAAATATGATTTATAAAAAAGAGGCTAATAACGTGAAAATGACAAGAAGCATGTAGGAAGAAGGCAGACGTAATTATGACTCATAAACCAAACATTTTGGTTGTACAAGAATGTGAACACACAAACAAACTACTGTTTAACACGGCAACACAACTTCCAAAGAACTTTTCATGGTTTGGAGGTACAATGCGTTATGAACACAACAACAAAACAAAGAAAAACAATCCATACTTAAAATATGAAATCAATAAAAGATTTAATTTATTTCGATAATGAAAAAGCTAATTCACTTATTAGCCAGTTAAACGGTGGACTAATAAGTGAAATCTCAAAAGCAGTAGAGGAAGAAAATGAAGAAATTTCAGGAGTTGGGTTTGATTTAAAAATAGTAAAAGGAAATCTTGGTGACAAAAACAAAGACAAAACGATTAAAACTGAAAAGAAAAGCCTTTATCACGAGATACTTAATTCTGTTGAAATTGAATTAGAAAAGAGTGAGTTACTAACTTCTGTAAATGAGTCATTTGAAAATTGGTCTGGTTCATATAATGATTTCATGAAAGAAATTCCAAATTTTAGTTATATAAAAGCTACTGGTTGGGGAAGCTTTGAAGATTTTGACAGATTAAAAAGAATTATGACTAATTTCAATGATATTCAACGTTTAATTTTCGGCTCCTTCCTCCTTGAAAATTCAGAAGTAAAAGCACTCAAAAAACAATTAGTCGATGCAAAAAATGTTGCAAATAGTAATAAAGATAGGAATAGTAAAAACAAAGAATTGGCTTTAATAAAAAATTTAGAAAACAAAATTGACAATATTCTTACCGAAAAAACAGACATCGGACTTTTTGATGAAGACTGGATTCATAAAATGAAAATTTATTTAGATACATTTTCTCCAAATAGGCTAAATTTCAGATTATTGCCATTTGACAACTTTGCTGAATTTCAGATTCTTTCAAACTTAAAAGACAAATTTCTGCTTGACGAGAATATTGAAAACACTATTTTTACATATGGTACAAGACCCAATATTAAACTGACTATTTTAGGAATTATCACTTCATGTCCAAGAGAAGAGGATATAAGAGTTCACCCTAGTGACGAATTCTTGGGATGTAATGATTCTGATTTATCAGGCGACAGAATTTATGACAAAGCTTTTAGAAACGTTTTTGACTCTTTTGAAGCATTTGAAAAGTTCTTTTTATTTCCGAATTACCCTAAAATTACAATCAGTCCAATTGCCATTTATCGAGAAGTTAAAATGAAAGAAACAAATGCACAGACACCTAACAAATAGACTATTGTACGAATGTGACGACCCAGCATGAAAGGCAAGTTTAACTATAACAGTGAGAATTATTGGTTTGTGAGAGTTAATGATACATAAAAATATCGTGTGGAATCTTACTTTTGATTGTTATATTATTTTGCCTTATATTAGTCTATTCATAAAAGGAAGTTCAGGAATGAACTTCCTTTTGTTTTGAAAGAATAAAAATCACTCAACTTTATTTTAGGTAAAATTGTTATAACATTTGAAAATTGAGATTCTTGATTTATATGAGTTTAAATGTAGGAAAATATAAAGATACATTTACAGGCAAAATAAATCTAAGAACAGTTCTCATTGTAAGTTTTTAAATATTAAATGATTTTTTAGTTGAAACATTTAAACTTAAAATTATGAAACATAAAATTCTCATTATTTATAGATTCATAGTTCCATTTAGCTGCATTTTTTTTTCATCATGTGTAACCTATGGTTGCATGGATTTTGCAGCTAGCAACTACAATCCAGATGCAGATAGGAGTTGTTCTAATTGTTGCACTTATCCTCCTTCTCCTCCAAAACAAGGAGGTGTTTTATTCTGGTCTGAAGATCCTAATGCATATTCAACTTGTGGTGCTTTTATTATTACTCTTAGTAATGGAAAACAATCAACTATTACAGGTTACTACATTAATCCTGGTCCTCAAAATTGCATTAATCAAGTGGGCGGATATTTCCTTCTCGATGTTGGGACATATCAATATACGATTACAAGAAGTAAGGGTTGTGTTGGTGGAAGTGGAACAATAACAGTTGTTGAAGGTTGTAACAGATTCAAGATAGACTAGTTGACTACGCTTAACAATGCTTTGGTAAAAAAATCCATAACCCCAAAAAAGCAAGCATTTATACTCTCGCGGAATGATAGAATGAAATGGTTAGACCAAGACTAAAAAACTAACAGGATCTAGGAAATGATTAAACCTTAATCAGGGACAAAATTGGTAGCCTATACCATTTCATGTCAAACTAATAATTCTGCAATAACAGGAATATACTCCACATTCTCTCTACCATCTCTACCCCTCATTTTCAACGAAGGGTATTTGGTCTTTCGTTTGTAACGCTTAAAGATTATTCGCTTGTTTATAGTCCTGAGATTTGTATACAGATTATGGTTTGTATATTATTGGAAACAAACTATCATTGTCTGAATCAGAATTTACAGAATTATTGAATTGACAGAATAAGAGCTGGCATAAAGAGAAAAGGATGAGACAGGAGCAGAGATCTATCTTCATTCTGATAATCCGTACATTCTGAAAATTCTGATTCGGATAGTTTCTGGGCAATTGGCAGGTTTAGCTACTGCATTCACATGTGGGTAATTGTCTGAACCCGGATTAAGCTGATGAATCAGATTAAAACAGAGAGTCTGATAAATCATTTAATCTGATTAATCGTGGTTCAGACATGTGGAAGATTTGCTCCGGCTTCCACTTTGTGGGCAATTGAATGTTCTGATTTTCATTTATTGAAAGCAACAAGTACAATCCCCATATTGCAAATGATAAGAGTGATTGGAGCTGAATACTAAAAACGTTTCATATATATGCACAGGAAATTATTCTATTTACTGATTTTATTGCTACCATTGACTGCCCAATGTGCTGAAACTATTCGGGAGCTGGAAGGAAAAATGTATTGGCATTTGGGCGACAGGAAAGGTGAAGATAAGATGGCCATTGCCAGAAAAATTCTGAGATTGGATCCTGTGAATAAACGTGCAATAGAATTTGTATGTGAAAATTATCAGACCCGTGAAGTAAATCCTGTCAGCAAAGTAGATTCTGTCAACGTTTTCCTTGATGAAATTATAGCAAAGCATCCGAATAATAAGGATTTGTATATTCTGAAATCAAAATATATTAATTCAGGGTATCGTAAACTGACGGATAAAGAATTTGCTTTAAAACAAGTATATTATCTGAAGAAAGCCTATCAGCTTGATTCGACAAATGCTGACATTAATTATTCATTGGCACAAGCATATTACTACGATTTTCTGAGACCCTATTATAAACTAAAGTTTGGGATTGGCATAAAACCTTCGGATGATGAAGCTAAAAAACCGACCATAAAGCGGCAGTCAGTTCTTCCAGCATCAGCTGTAAACGCATTGCATTATTTACAGAATGTAGAAAAACAGGGTAGTGACAGTCTGAAAATGATTGCCTATTTTCCGATACAACAGCTGAGGTATCATCTGTATAAAGTAAAACCAGAGCCACTCTATTATCCCAGACGAGTATCGGACATTTCCATATATCCTCCGTGGTATTACGCCAATCTTAAAACAGATTGGCATAAGGATTTGAGTGAAAATTATATGATTTTAATTGAATGGTCGGCAGATGCCATTTACTCAATGGGGCGTTTTTACCAATCCATTAATGAATTTCCGCTGATGCACCGAAAAATAAAAGCAAATCAGGAAATTATTCGGTTTAGTTGGTTTAGGAGTTTTCAATCAACAATATTTGTACGATTGGATAAGACCGGTAATGATATTGTATTGAGTTGGAAGGAAATATCGTGGAGCGACTCGTTGAAAAAAAAAGTTGTTCGAAATGGTAAAAGGCATATCTCATTACCGGACTATAAATCATTCTCAAAACGGCTGGATTATTCGGGATTTGACAGGTATGCTGTTTATGAGTATTTTCCGATGTTTGATGGAAAAACCTGGGTGATGGAAAGGCTTCAGGGAGACAAGTTTAAAGTTTACCAGTCGAACGAACCTCCGGATGATTTTGTCAAAGCATGTTATTTGTTAGTAAGCTTTACAGATATAGATCTGACTCATGATCTGGATCGAAAGGTGAGCATGGAAGAAATTAAAAATATGCGAACAGGTTTAGCCCCTACAGCCATCATGATGTATGGAGGGTTGGGAATAGGGTTGATTTGTCTGATTTTGATAGCAATCTATCTTCCTTTTTACAGTAATAGGAAACCGAAAAAATCTAAAAATTTAAAATCCAGCTCTGCAAATGCTGGTAATAGTCTGTGACCTTGTTGTGCGTAGTGGGTGATTTTAAGTTTGGCCAGGCGTTATATCATCTCTCCCCCTCGTTTGTAACGATGAGAATATGGTCTTTCGTTTGTAACGCTTAAAGATTATACGCTTGTTTATAATCCGGAGATTTGTATACAGATTTTGGGCTGTATAGTGTTGTAAACAATTTACCATTGTCTGAATCAGAATTGACAGAATTATTGAATTGACAGAATAAGAGCTGGCATAAAGAGAAAAGGATGAGACAGGAGTAGAGATCTATCTTCATTCTGATAATCCGTACATTCTGGAAATTCTGATTCGGATAGTTTATGGGTAGTTGGGGCAGGTTTATCTACTGCATTCACATGTTGGTAATTGTCTGAACCCGGATTAAGCTGATGAATCAGATTAAAACAGAGACTCTGATAAATCATTTAATCTGATTAATCGTGGTTCAGACATGTGGAAGATTTGCTCCGGCTTCCACTTTGTAGCAGGGATAAACCGAACATTCCTGCAGATGGAGCATCCCGTGAAACGGTGAATGCCAAAAGCCCTGGCCTTGGTAGTTAGCGTTAGCACTGTATGAAATAAATTTGAGCAATGCACTATATTTCAAGAAGATGATTTTAAGAAAAGCGACCTTACCGGAATTACCGATTATTTGGGTCATTTTACAAGAGGCTATAGAGCAACGAAAACAAGATGGCAGCGAGCAATGGCAATATGGTTATCCCAATGAACAAACCGTCGAGAATGACATAGCCAATGGCTACGCTTACGTACTGAGTGACCAGGATGTGATTATTGCCTACGCAGCAATTATTTTTGATATAGAACCTGCTTATACCGACATAAAAGGGAAATGGCTTACCAATGACGACTACGTAGTAGTGCATCGTGTGGCTACATCCAACGCAGTAAAAGGAACAGGTGTTGCAACACACTTATTTCAAGCAATAGAAGATGTGTGTATTGAGCAAAAAGTGTATAGCCTTAGAGTGGACACTAATTTTGATAATGTTCCGATGTTGAAAATTCTGGAGAAATTAAGCTATACTTATTGTGGGGAAGTATTTTTTCATGGTAAATCACGAAAAGCCTATGAGAAAGTATTAACCAGACCCTGAATTCACAAATGATTGAACAAACAATGAAATGAAAACATTTTTAGAAAGTTACAACTTATGGAACAACCGCAACATTTGAAGACAACTCATTGACTCTATAGAGCATTAAAGACTTTAGAATGGAATTTAATTGAGAATAGTAACTATCTTGGCATTGGCGTCAATGCGCTGAATTAAAAAACAAAACAGACTATAAATCTAAGGGGCTGGAAAAGGTAAATTACATTACCATTTCCAGCCCTTACTTCTGATATAAATTAACGTGAGTTCAATATAAGCAAGCAGACATTATTTTCATAACAAAATGAATAGTTCGGTGCTCTGCACCTCTTTTCTCTCCTGTTAATCTAAATTCTACAAATAGCATGGTGCTCTGCACCTTTTTAGGGACAGAGTCCCGTACTATTTGTAGTATATTTCCATAAACAGGCAATCAAAGGTGCAGAGCACCATCCTATTCTGATTGTTTTGAATTGATTGTCAGTGTATTCTGAACCTACTATTCTATTTCTTATGTCGAACTCACGTTAAATTAAGAACAGAATACATTTCATGACAAAACGAATTTATCTGACAATTCAAACAATGTTATTGGCAGTTCAGACTTCAAAAATGACAGCTTACTCCATAACTGGATATTCTAATGTTTTAACCACATATCTTTGCATCGTCAAAAACAAATGACAAGTTATTTACTATAAACATTAAAAAATTCAGATTATGAAAAAAATTATTTTATCATTAGCATTGGTGATTGGAGTCGGAACAATGCACACATTTGCGCAAACTACTTTCGGGGTAAAAGCAGACGCTAATTTGTCGAACTTCGTAGTTTCGAAGATGGCAAATACTGATGGAAAGCTGGGATTTGGAGCTAATGTCGGTGGATTTGCAAATATCGAAGTCAGTAAAATGTTTGCATTACAACCAGAGGTAATGTTTATGCTGGAAAACTCAAAACTTGAAACAAGTGGTGTAAAAAACAACATTCGCACCTGGGGTGTTCAAGTTCCGGTTTATGCTATGTTACAGTTCCCATCTGCCAGCACAGGAAAAGCTTATATAGGTGTAGGCCCTTATGCCGGTTTAGGCTTCAATGCTAAGAACACGACAGCGGATGTAGACTTGTATGACAAAAACGGCGCAGATAACGCAGCTTTGAAACGTTTCGATGTAGGTCTTGCAGCAACTGCCGGTTATGAATTTTCTAACAGAATACAGATTAATGCAAGTTACAAACATGGTCTTTTGGATCAGCTAGATGCAGGCAGCGAGAATTCTACTTTCACAAATCAGATGATTACGCTGGGATTAGGTTACAGGTTTTAATAAATAATAAAACAGTCTCAGAGATAATAGCCTGAGACTGTTTTTAAATAAACTGTCACGTCTAAAAAAGAAAAAGAGAAAAATCAGACAATAATTAAAAACCGGATGTGGTAAACAAAGAATCTAAATCGGGTAAATTGAATGTATACAATGCTTAAGTGCAGCAATAATTGCTGCACTTTTAAGCATATATATTGTATATTTGTTTTGTGTTTCGAATTCAATTCGTATGCACATCATGTAGATAAGAATCAAATGACACATTTCAACTATCAAAAGGCAATATGAAAAAACAAAGAGCTATGCATAAAAATCATATGACAACTCGTTCAGCAGTTGTACTTTCATTGGGGATAATTTTTGTTTTGCTGTTGCCATTTCTGATGATGCTTGTTTTTGGTAATTTTGGTGTTTTCGGATATGACCCACTGATCCCGACAATGGATACGCTAAGTTCCAAGATGCTAATATATAGTTTTATCGAGTACTTTACATTCCTATTCTTAATGTTTAAGTTCAATTTTAGTATTTTAAACAGAGACATTGGTATAAAAAAAAGAACTGTCACATTAATATTTGGGACTATATTGGGGGTAATTATTTTCACTTTTCTTTTAATACTATCCCGATTCGGACGATATCATTTGCCGGAACATTCCTCTTTACTATCATCTCCTATTATGTTGGAAACATTTATCTTTAATTTATTTTTTGCTATAATTGTTATCTTTATTTCCCAAATAATTTATCTCTCTCAAAAGCAACAGAAGATCGTTTTACAATACGAGGCACTCGAAACTGAAAATATCCGGATTCGATACGAAGCTCTGAAAAATAAGGTTGATCCACACTTTTTCTTTAACACCTTAAGTATTCTCGATTCTTTAGTCGCTATTGACCCTCAAAAAGCACAGAAATACATACAAAAATTTTCATTAATATTTAGATATATACTTCACAACAAAGATGTAGTAACTCTCAATGATGAACTTGACTTTACCTGTAATTATTCTGATCTGATGAAAATACGTTACGGAGACAGTCTAAAGATCGACTTTAGCATCGATGAGAAATATGAAAGTTATCTTGTTGTCTCGTTAGGATTGCAGACATTGGTGGAAAATGCCATAAAGCATAATATTATTTCTAAACAAAAGCCATTGCTAATTACGATTGAAACTACGAATGATGGGATGCTGACGGTAAATAATAACTATCAACCCAAAGATGTATCTCAACCGGGTTCAGGCATTGGTCTTAAAAATTTGTATGAAATGTATCTGTTAAAATGGGGGAAAGGGATACTTATCGAGAATACTAAAACTTTTTTTACGGTAAGCTTACCATTGATTAAATCTTAAAATATTTATTGTATGAAGATTCTTATTATTGAAGATGAACAGCTCTCAGCAGTGAAATTGGAAACATTATTGCGTGAACTAATTTCAGATATTGAAATAGTAGGACTTTTACAATCAATAAGTGAAAGCATTGACTGGTTCAATCAAAACGCTATGCCAAACCTGGTTTTTATGGATATACAGCTGGCTGACGGTTTATCATTCTCTATATTCGACAAAATAGATGTTACTTGTCCTATTATTTTTACGACTGCTTATGATGAGTATGCCCTTAAGGCATTTGAAGTAAACAGCATTGATTACCTTTTAAAACCGGTGAGTAAAACCGCAATAAAAAAATCACTGGATAAAATAGAAAAACTTTCTACATCACAACATTCTTTGGAAAAGACACTGCTTATTCAGAAAGTAGCTGATATGATCATGCAGCAGGACTCGACAGCGTATAAATCTTCGTTTTTGGTTTCAGTAAAAGATAAGCTGATTCCGATAGCAATAAAAGACATAGCTTATATTTACCTTGAAGAACGAAATTCAGTCATAGTGAAGTTTGATGGAAATAAAAGCATTCTTAATATTTCTCTCGAAGATATCATGAAGCAACTTGATCCCTCTCTTTTCTTTCGGGCTAATCGTCAATTTATTGTATCCAGAAGTGCTGTAAAGGACATTTCGTTATGGTTTAGCAACCGGATAGTGGTTAATCTGCATGTGGCAGTGCCGGAGCGCATAATCGTAAGCCGCACAAATGTTGGCGAGTTAAAAGAATGGATTACTGAATAAATGATTTTGTCATAATTCTTTTACGTGAATGTAGGCAAGCTCCGCAAATCAGAAAAAAAATAAAGATATCACGAACTTGCTCAAAACGGCTAAATCAAATTATTTCTCCATTATTTTCAGTATTCCCTGGTCAGTCAGATAACCCCTGACCTCTTGTTTTAAACAAATTTCTATAATAAGGTCTGCTGTATATAGTAATACCCGAACCCATAATCGGTAGTACGGCTTTAAGTTGTGCATCCACTTTCTTTTAAAAAAAAGTGTACGAAGCAGGTTGTTATTAGGTTATAGCACAAAAAAGTCTTATTTTTGTATCACACAAAATAAAAAAATACGATTATGATTCGATTAAATGTATTTATCTCGGTAGAAGATGTAAATCGCGCCAAAGTATTGGGTGCTGCCAAAGAGTTGACCGCTACTTCGGTGAAAGAAGATGGCTGTATTGCGTATGATGTATTTGAAAGTGCTACCCGCCCCAATGTGTTGCTGATTTGCGAAACATGGAAAGACAGCGAAACTTTAACAAATCACGAAAAGGGAGCTTCTTTCATTAAGAACATAGCCATTCTGAAAGAGTTGACAACTATCAAAGTCGAGAAATTCGAATTTTGATGTAGCCGGTGCCGGCAGGTTTAATGTCATCCTATTACTCAAAAGGGGAAGACAAAAAAGGGTAACTTAAAGTTACCCTTTTCTTGTTTTGGCATAGAAAATTTATTTCCGCTTGCCGGGATGGAATATGAACAGTTTGCTGCAGTATTACTAAGTCCCTGCTATCAAAGATCGAACAACCATAAAGATAACCGGAAATGGTTTAAAACGCCATTTATGATTCTTTGATTAATTTACAACTAGTGTTGTGTTAAGTAGAAAATGTCGTATCTGTATTCGTAAAGCCGTCACTTCTTATGGTGCTTAATTATTAAACCTTATTTTTTTGTTCAACCTTAGTAGCCGGATTATAGCCCCTAAACACAACCTTATTCTTTGTTTGATTTACTGCATTGAATATTCTTATCAAAGAATAAGGTTTAATATTTAGGGTCAGCATTACTACTAAGGTTTAGCAACTGAAAATAAGGTTTTTCTTTAATGACTATCGGCTTTTGCACCCATAGTTTGTTTTTTTATCTTTTAGTAATGATCTGATCATTGGATCTTAATTGAAATAAACATTCTATCGATCATTACTCCGTAGGAGTATTCTGTACATAGCCCCCAGTTGAGTCAGCGAAACTGGGGGTTAATGAATGAAATCAAAGACAGAACTCTGTAAGAGTTCACCAAAAGAACCAAGTGTTTAAGTACTTTCTCTTTTGGTCAACTCCTCTGGAGTTGGGTAGTATATTTTATTTTCCCCCAGTTCCGCAGGCTTCACTGGGGGTTATTTATATTTAGCCACTTCGTGGCAATAAACTAGTTTTTCAGCAATTCCTAAATAGATTGAAAGAATAGACAAAAAACGTATTTTAAAAACCCTTTTCGGCTCAGGAACGTTTAGTAGGTAAATGAATGAAAATAGATGAAAAAGATGAAAACCATACTAGGTATACAAGCCCTCGGAGCGCAATGGACTATGGAAAATCCATTTTTATTTTGTGCACACCACAATGATCGATATCCACGGGCAAACGAAAAAATGGGACCCGCAGCATCGCTTGCAGGCAGAAATATAGGCAGTGACTTTTCCGGGCTCAACGGCTTTAGCATGTATCACGGAGAAGTGGTTCCGGGATTCCCGGCACACCCACACCGTGGTTTTGAAACAGTAACAGTGGTGCTGAATGGTGTAATCGATCATTTCGACTCGTTGGGTGCCACGGGACGGTATAGTAACGGCGATGTGCAATGGCTTACCACAGGAAACGGATGTCAGCATTCTGAAATGTTTCCGTTGCTGAATACCGAAGCAGATAATCCTATTGAACTGTTTCAGATATGGCTCAACCTACCCGCAGAAGGTAAAAAAGCAAGGCCCTATTACAATATGTTTTGGGCCGAGGATATTCCGGAAACGGAGTTGACCGATGCCAACAACCATCATACCCGCGTTAAGATGATTGCCGGAACGTTTAACGGAGTAAAAAGCCTTGACCCTGCACCCGACTCATGGGCCAAAGCACCGGAACATCATGTCAATATCTGGTTGATTAAAATGGAAGCAGGTGCACAACTGACTTTTCCCGCTGTATCGGAAACTTTATTGCGTAACCTGTACTTCTATCAGGGTGACGCCGAATTGCAAATTGACGGACAGCACATCCATTCCCCGAACCGAATCAAACTAAACGGAAACGAAACCATTAGCATTTTGAATGGTGAAAGCGAAAGCCACATGTTACTGCTCGAAGGCGAACCCATACACGAGCCGGTGGTGCAATACGGGCCTTTTGTGATGAATACGCGTGAAGAAATTACGCAAGCCGTGGGTGAGTATCAGAAAAGTGCTTACGGCGGATGGCCCTGGGATAGTGCCGACGTAGTACATCCACGGGAGACAGGCAGGTTTGCCCGCTATGCCGATGGCAGGGAAGAAAAGAAGTGAGCATCTTAGCCGGTAGAATAGTTATAAGCCAACCACTCGTTTGCAGAATGTGGATAGTGCAGCAAACCATCGGCTGAGAATTAAAGGAAGTTGGCTAAGAGCTGCCTGCTGTAATATCCCTGATATGGTATTCCTGTAATCCTTCCTTCCTGATTTATCCATGAATGGATGAGTAAATTGTAGCAACCGGGCAAAACAGTGACAGGGTAAAATTTAATTATTGGCGCCGCCACTTCGAAGTGAAGCCGCCAAAAGAAAAAAGTGAAGATTTCATTTCAATGAAGTCTTCACTTTTTTTGTTTGTAGAAGTTCAAAATACTCCGCTACCGGAATAATCCTTCCACCAGAAGTAAAGGGATTATTAAATAATGTGAATAAATATATTAATAACAGTTAAACTTTCAGCACCTTAAAATGCAGGAAGATGCAGGATGATGCAGGAAGATGCAAAACACACATTTCCTGAATATTAGGCGTAATGGAAGTATTGTTTTGCATGAAAACGCACTTTATCTTTGCTACGTCAACAGGAGAAAAAGACGTCGTTCGCCGGAAGACAGAACTAATTTTTAATTTATTCATTTCAAAAAAATTACTATTATGTCAAAAAGTCAAAACCCCATGACGGGGCACATGAATGGATCAATGGCGAACTTCAACACCTACACCAGGCACGGAGAAAACATCATTAGCTCCAAAGCATTCGACAGAAAGGATGCACATTCCGTTTCTCAAATCGCCCAACGGGCAAGTTTTAAACTGATCGTAGAAGCATACCATGCATTTGGTGGCATACCGAAAACATCATTTCCTGAACGACTGGCAACACAGTCGGCATTCAATGCATTTATTGAAGCCAACCTGCCAACTGCTGTCAACAAAACAGGTGTTGTTCCGGTGATTGATTACAGCAAGCTGCAGATTTCAAAGGGTACCTTGCCGGCAGTAACCGTTTCATCGGCCACAGCAGGTGCATCAGGGATATCATTGGGCTACAAGACGGATGTAATTCTTCCGGACGTTTCGGGCACCGACCAAGTGACCGCAGTGCTACGACTGAAAAACGGTGAGCTGATAGCAGCACGTCAGGTACGTGGCACACTGGATACAGGATCGATCCTGGTTGGGTATGCCGGTATCAATGCCGTAGATGTGGAATGCTGCTATTTGTTTGTACTGAACCAGGATGGCAGTCTTGCCTCTGATTCAACGTATGCAGTGATTCGCTAATCAGGTGTATCCAGCGACGGCTTCACTTCGGGTGAAACCGTCGCTTACTTCCACTCACAGAGTGATTAAAAGAAAGATCCCCTGCAAGTTTTGCAACTTGCAGGGGATCATACTATAAAAATTACCTTAAAAGAATTACAATTTCAAATCCTGGACTTTCAGGGCTACATTTCCTTTTACGTTAGCCTGGATACGAACAGCACCGGGCACTAAGCTTAAGCTGGTCACGCTAAGGCTATTTAGTTTACCCTGCAATGACACGCCATTGTAAATAGGATAATTACTCAGCATCTGGTTGACTTCAGTTTTCATTTTATCAATATCGGCTTTCACGGGATAAGTCAGATAAGGAGCAATCTTTTTCAGAATTAGTCCGTGCATTAGCCAATTGGCCGACTTAACCAGTGTGTTTTTAGTCTTTACATCAAAGTCAGGTTCAGTGATCTCTACGGCCATTTTGGTTGGATTGTAAACCAGGTTTCCGGTAAAATAGACCCGTCCTTTATACGATCCGGTTATATCAGCGACAAACATGGCCTTTCCCTGGCTTCCATAGATAGATAAACCGGCAATGGTAATCACCTTACCGCCTTCATTGAATGTTTTGTTTTCCAGTTCCTTTTTAGCCATTTCGGAAATCTTGTCGAAAGTAACATCAGCACCCACGTTCAGGTTAAATTGTTGGGCAGGATGGTTGACAAATTTAAATGGTGGCAATGCAACGGGAGCATTTGTGGCCGGTTGCGCACCCATAAACGATTCAATCTGACCATACAATGCAATAGCCAGGTTCAGTTTATTTCCCGTAGTAGTAAAAGGTGCCACATTCAGGTCCTGGGGAGTAATGCGTATCCATAAATCATTGGTGGCATTAGCATGAATAGGCTTTTGTACCTGAGTCCAGGCTTGCGAAACGTATTTCTTCAAATCAATGGATTCAGCCAGTGTTTTATCAATCTGTTCGGAGATCAATTTATCACAATGTGACAAAGCAAAGCTGGCAATAGGAGTTACCGGAACAGTCACTCCAACCACGTTCAACTTAGGAGTTTCAAGCCACTGATATCCTGAAGAAGCAGTTTTTGCAACCAGCTTCCAGTTCTTATCAAGGCTGATCGTAGTTTTATAGGTAAGTGCAATACTCCCTGTAGCTTCGTAGTGATCGCCTACTGTGAGCCCGAATTTCTTAACCTGCCAGGCGAAGCGGGTCCATACTTTCAGTGGAACACGATATTCAATGACGTTATTATTGATGCTAAAAGTAAAGTTTTGTGCCTTCGACACCTTTACAGCCAAATCTCTATCGGCTACTTTAGCACTCTCGAAGATAACACCAGTCATTTTTTTGTTTATGGCTGTTTCGAGTTTCTTGACATCAAGTTCTACCTGTAATGGGAGTTCGGATAAGGCAGGTGAAAGATTGGAGGGTAAATACGACTCTTTAGGCTTTTCAATTTGCATAGTCTTGCAAGCTGAGAACAATAACACTATAAAGGTTATTGATAAAATAATGTTTAGTTTTTTCATTTAAGTAAATATATTATTTAATTCATCTTCTTTGATTTATCCAGCATTCACAAGGGTAAATTAAGCAAAACAGGCACTCACTAAATCCTTGCTTTTAGTGGCAATTCCATGATATTGAATCAGACTGCAAAATTAACTTATTTAGTTTAGATAAAGAAAGAACTAGTGTTAAACAATGACATGCTTGTGCTTTCATTCCGGCATGATTGAAAACAAAAGGATTTATCCGGTTGAAACAATCCAAAAAAAAGTGGTTAAATGTGACACTTTACAGGTGAAACATCTAACCACATCTATTAATCTACAGTCTGAACTTTGTTATTTTAAAAGCGCATAATCCAGAACGTCCATGATATCTTCAACATATTGAAAATGCAGTCCTTTCAGATAAACCGGTTTTATTTCGTCAATATCTTTCTGGTTATCCGCACAAAGAATGATATCGGTTATTCCGGCACGTTTAGCTGCTAATATCTTCTCCTTAATTCCACCAACAGGAAGAACTTTACCACGCAACGTAATCTCACCGGTCATAGCCAGGTTTTTCTTCACTTTCCGTTTTGTAAAAGCAGATACCAACGCAGTAGCCATAGTGACACCGGCAGAAGGTCCATCCTTCGGAATAGCACCTTCGGGAACATGGATATGGACATTCCATTCTTCAAAAAGTTGACTATCGATGCCTAAATTGTCGGCATGAGACTTAATATATTCAAGAGCCAACATAGCCGATTCTTTCATCACTTCCCCCAGATTCCCGGTCAGGGTAAGGTGGGGAGCCTTGCTTTTACTTAAACTGGATTCAATGTATAAAATTTCACCACCTACCTGCGTCCAGGCCAATCCTGTTACCACACCGGTATAGTCGTTTCCCTGGTATTTATCCCGACTGTAACGGGCTGCTCCAAGGTATTTCTTTAGATCATCAACAGTTAATTCTACATTGTATTTTTCATTGGTCGCTACATGTTTAGCAACCTTTCGCATCAAACCGGCGATCTGCCTGTCCAGTTCACGTACACCCGACTCACGGGTATATGACTCAATCAACTGGTTAAGAACTATCTTATTCAAGACTAAATCAGTTTCCTGCAAGCCATGGTTTTCGAGTTCCTTTGATATCAGGTGACGACGGGCTATCTCAACCTTTTCTTCCTGCGTATACCCGCTTACTTCAATCAACTCCATACGGTCGAGCAATGCACGGGGAATAGTGCTCAGGTTATTGGCTGTAGCAATAAACAGCACCTTGGATAAATCAAAATCTACATCCAGGTAATTATCGTGAAAAGCAGTATTTTGTTCCGGATCAAGTACTTCAAGCAAGGCTGAAGAAGGATCGCCTTTATAATCTGTGGTTATCTTATCAATCTCATCCAGTACAAAGACCGGATTTGCTGAATTGGCTTTTTGTATATTCTGCATGATTCGTCCGGGCAATGCCCCTATATACGTACGGCGATGCCCACGTATCTCAGCTTCGTCATGCAAACCGCCCAACGAAACACGTACATATTTTCTATTCAATGCAGTAGCTATAGACTTTCCTAAGGACGTTTTACCAACTCCCGGAGGGCCATATAAACAAATAATAGGGGATTTCATATCGCCTTTCA
>Ga0302204_1000200_pt1 | contig 21700 bp, 17 predicted proteins | sample II_Fen_E1_2_FD_194578 | JGI IMG/M metagenome (GOLD analysis project Ga0302204, IMG submission 194578) | Peat permafrost microbial communities from Stordalen Mire near Abisko, Sweden - II_Fen_E1_1 | ecosystem: Environmental > Terrestrial > Soil > Wetlands > Permafrost | place: Sweden: Abisko...
ATTAATATTTTAGGTTACTTTGACACACACAGATGAGTATCAAAACTATGATTTCAAGATTAAATTGATACATTTTTATATTGACACATTTTTAGCTGCCAGCATCAGTGTTGGCAATTATTTTTTAATATAATACCAAGCAATTGAACTTTTGGTTGGTTAGTACCCCTGGGGGATGGGGAGTCCTAACTGGAAACCCCCGCCTTGGAGGGCTCCTGGGGTTGGTCAATGATGGCAAACGGAGATGCGTTCCAATTTTTTTTCCAATTTGAAATCAAATCTCCAGAAAAGACCATATAAAAAAATCTAAGTTGAAAATTAAACCAGACAAAACCGACCCTCCATTTTTGTAAAAAAGTTTGTCCAGGCTAGTAAATGACCACTGCTGAAAAATTTTCCCAGGAAAAAATTTAAACCCTTCAGAACAGAACAATACAGAATAATAGAGAACAATAGAGAACAGAGTTCTCCATCTTGAAATAAATAAACATGGTTGAGAATAGTCTTTGAACCCTTAAATTTTTCAAATATTGAAAATTTGAAAAACTGATTAACGTCACACGCACATAACCGTTCAAAAATCCACATAGAGTTAGTATTGATGGGCTTTTGGTGATAATGTACTCCTCTCTCATTCTTTAGTAGAACGTGTAGTTAATGATTCATTTTTGCACTAAAACCCCTTGTTTTTGAAGACTTTTTAGTTGGTTTTTTTCCACTTGAGAGCAATATCGGTACGAAACAGAATCTCCCCTCTCTCTTTATCATCCATTTTCATAGGTAGGTATGGAACCATCTTACTTATCTCTTCAAGTTCCCCAGCTGAGTAGCTTTCTAAGCTATTGTAGAAGTCCTTTCTTCCTAACCTATTAAAATCTTCCTTGAGCTTTGTCATTAAAGTGTTTTCGTTGATAAAATTACCCTTTGTTTGTTCTATAGTTTGAGCAACCACCTTGGTAGTGGATGCGTCTATTATTTCTTTTCCATTGGAATCTACAATTAAACTTTCTGAAAATAAATAAGGGTTGTTACCTACTTCCTCACTTTGCACTTCAACTTCAACTTCAACTTTAACTTCAACTTTAATATTATCATTAATAATAATATTATTTTCTATTTCATTTGAATTTTCTATTTTATCTTTATTATCTATTATATTTGAATTATCTATTTTTTCTATTTTATTTGAATTGTCTAGTTTATATAACTTAGGGGTACTATCTGAAGTACAATTTGTACTCAACTTTGGAACTCCTGGTTCAATTGAACCAACACCTTTCCTATCAACATAAGAACATTTAGAACCTCTCTTCAATCTATATATTTTTGGAAAGAACTTCTTTACATCCAAGATAGACATTTTATCAATCTCAGTGATTTTCTCCATATTGAGTCTAAACTTACTGGCTTTCATTTGTTCCCCTTGAGGAATAATATCAATCAGTCCATTAACGTACAATGCGTCCAGTGTCAACCTGACATCCTGGTCATTGGACATGAACATGTCTTCTTTCAAATCATTTACTGACTTGAAGAAATAACCGACATCTAACCTACCTTTGCTCTTCCAGTAACTTTCTTCCTGGATAAGTAAGTTCAACATCTTGAAGCAATCGCTATCAAGGGCATATAATAAGTTCAACGGACTTGCCGTGAACTGGTAAGGAACATTATTCTTTACCTCATTTTGCGTTTTTTCTAACATATATATAATTTTTAATTTACAAATTAATATCCCAATACATCCGATTGGAATGTGACATAGAGCATCAGATGACCCTGTAAAGGTCACCCAATGTTCAATATTAAAATTAATTGTTAATTGTTTAATTGAAAAAATGAATCAAAGTAAATGCCAGGAATCAGACTTTGGGGAGTGAATTTCTTGTCATCAACGCAAATGTACCAATGTTATTCGTAAAAAACAAGGTGAGAACAGTAGGCAACTATCAAATTTAACTAAAATGGATTATAACTAAATTCATTTATAATTTAAACACATAACTACCTGCTTTTCAATGAATAAAAAAATGAAAAGGTTGAAAAATATTTCTTTAAATAATGTTAAACAAAATAAGTAATGGGAAGGTTATAGTCTGAAAATATTGTGTACTTTTGCATTTACGTTCTTTGGCATTTTCATTGATATGCTTCCAAATATGCTACCTGTTTTCAAACGGGTTGATAGCATGAGTAGGTTGAAGATTGATTATCTAATTGTTAGGTCTTATTAAACATAAGGAGGTTGCTCTTTCGTAGCTTCCGCCAGTTTGAAAAAAGAGACCTAAACGGGTCTCTTTTTTTGTACCCGAAAGTCAGCCGATTGCTCGTACGTCAGTTTGGCAAACTTCAGATAATCAGTCAATTTGTATTATATTTATAGACCAAAATATTGTTGTCAACTATAATGATGACAAAATAATTTGGCAATAAATTATGGCAAAATGTGCTTCCTCAAAATAGATTAAAATACTAATAATATCCCATCACAATAATATCTGGAAATGAATATTTGGACTTTAGACGACAATGATTGTGGCACACAATATGAAGAATCAAAGCCCTTGAATTGAATTCAACTCATATTAACATTCAAGTAACATTTAAACAAGCTACAACTAATTTTATTTGAATTACTATCAGTTGATTCATTTCAACTTTAAAACTTAGTTATTAGAAGCTTATAAGATAAAAGCAATAAAAGTCTAGACTTTAAAATGTAGATTAAAGAAAAGTATATCTGCAAAATAATCTGATTTAGAATGGGACGAAGGGAGCGTTCAATAAAAATTGCATTTGACAAATCATCAGGAGAAATTCTTGATGCTGACGAAGTATTTGATAAAACAAAAGATGCTTTTGAGATTAGACGACAATACCACGAAAAGAAACTAACATTAACTTGTTGTGAGTGCGAACAAGACCTAACTGTTTCTGATAGTATTTATGACCGTCTATATTTTAAACATAAACCATATCATAATTTTTGTATCCTCACTGATGGAAGTCTTAGTCCAAAAGAACAAATTGGGTTTACTGAAATTTTAAGAGGAAAAGAAAGTTGCCGACATAAAGAATTAAAAAACAAAATCGGGTAACTTCTAGAAAAAGTTGACGGTGTAGATTCTACTTCAATATCAATAGACTCTAAATTTATCCTAAGAGGCAATGAGAAAAGACGACCAGATGTGTATTGTAAATACAAAGATTTTGAATTAGTTTTTGAGATTCAACTTTCAGACTTATCACTTGGCTATATTTTAAGTCGTTATGAGTTTTACAAAAAACACGGAATATATTTGATATGGGTTCTTGACAATTTTGATATACATAACCAAGGAACATTAGAAAAAGACATCAAATACCTTACCAAATACGAAAACTTTTTCAAACTTGACGAAAATTCAGATACATTTAAGGTCATCTGTGATTATAAGTTCCCATTTTTGACGGAAGACAACAAACTTCTTACAAAATGGCTTAATAATTCTGTTTCGTTAAATCAAATTAAATTCGATTCAGAAAGTTATCAAGTCTATTATTACAATTTTGGCAACATTAAGTGTGAAATTGAAGTTGAACAAAAAAGAAGAATTGAAGAAGTTGAAATCACTAATAGAAATAAAAAGCTTGAGTTAAAGTTAGCAAGAGCAAAGAATAAAGCTTCAAATATTATTGATGAAATTAAACTCCTCCGAACAAGGAAATCATTATCGTTTGATTCTGTAATTGAGAAAATTCGTGAACTCGATAACACAGAACTGCGAATATTTAACAATGAGCTAAATCTAAAAAAACGAGACAAGACTAAGAAACCAGCTTTGCTTCAATGGATATATAACGCTACTCAGGCGGATGTTTATTTTTTAGAATTTATTCTTAGTGTAACAGAAATAGAGTTAGATGTAAATGAAAAAGATTCAAATGGTAAATCTGCTCTAACGGAAATTTATGATAACAAGAAAATTGTCAAGGAGATACCAATTGAATCACTGTTTAAACGAGGATATATATTCACTGAAGTGGATAAAAACTATATAGCCACTCTACCATACAGGCAAGTTGAACATGCCAACAACATTATACTTTATTCAATTTGCAATAATCTCTCAAACAAAGAATTAGTCGATTTTGTTTTTCGGAATTCAAAACTACTTTTCATTATTGAATCAGCAAAACTGAAAGAAATTATTGGTTTCAATTATAAGGAAACAGAATGGATTGCATTTGCTAATAATGCCATCCATCATTATAGTGAGTATTGGGAATATATTGAAATAGCATTTAAACATTTTGGGCTTTGGGATAAACTTATTGAGTTAGACAAAAAAGAAACATTTCAAAGAAAAGTTCAGACCTTCTACTCGAAAATGCCTCAACAGAAATTTGATTTTGATGAAGTTTTCCAAGAACTTTACCCAGAACTAGCAGTGTAATAAGAAACAAGCTATGACTTATTTATAGAGTTAATCATAAATAGCAGTAAATAGATTAGCATGAAAGCAACGACAAAAATTGATAACTATAAGAATTTTGATTCGGAACTTGAACTCATAAGCTCAATTGATTGCTTCGACAAATCAGTTGTATTTTTGTCTAAAGAGGACATGTTCTCGACAAAAGGAACAATTACAAAACAGAATAAAAAGTTAATTATCGAAATCAACGACCTAAGCTTTGACAAAATTGATTATTCTGAAAAAATTAATGATATTAAAGTCCAGATTGGTGATTTAAAATGCATAATAGACTCTTTTCACATACAATCTACAAATACTCTAGCAAATGAATCTGGCGTTTATAGAAGTGTTATTTGCACATCGAATATACTCAAGAATAAAAAGTTCGATGGATTAAAATCTAAGTTCAAATGTTTTATCTCAACTGACATTTCAGAACTTCGCACATTTCATTGTCATTTTGAAACCGTAACATACCAAGATAAGAAGACTGAATATTTCTATGACTGTTTGCGGATAAAACTGGAAGATAATACCTTCGACATATCCCAAATAAAGTCTGAGAACAAAGGATTCTTCGTAATTGAATGCTTTCAGGAAATTGAATTCCAGGCTTTCTGTGATTATTGCTTTTCTATAAAACAAGCTTTGGGATTTATAACAAGTTATATGCCTGGAGGTGATGAATATTTTTTCACAGACAAACAAGATTTCTATTATTGCAATTATCATAGACCTGAAATTGATTCTATGTATCAGCCTTTGAATTGGAATCCTTATAGTATACTGTTCGAGAAAAGAGAAATTGCAAAAAAGTATATGGAAAAGTTGACTCGTCTGCAACTAACAAATTTATCAGTGTTTGTTTCGTTGATTCACAACAATCAAGAACTATCAGCAGGAATAATACTTTTAATGGAAGCATCAAGTGTACGCTCTTTTTTAATTGTTCCAAGCATCTTCTCTGTCATTATTGAGTCGTTAACAAAAATAATATCAAAGAGTGAATCAGGAAAAATACTACCAATAGAAGATATTGAACTCGCAAGAACTCTAAAAATGAAATTGAACGAAGTAGTAGATTCTTTCAACGAAAAAATTAGCTCAGACGGAAAGATTAAAATAAAAAGGAGAATTAATGAGATAAACAAACCTATTGTAAAAGAACACTTAACAAACAACGAAAAGTTAAGCCTGCCTTTTGAACAATTAGGAATTAAATTATCAATGGATGATATTAGTGCAATTGAACACAGAAATGATTTACTTCACGGAAATATCTTATTGATAAGTGAAGAGCTTAAATCAGAAAAAGATATAAATAATTATATGGGGTATATCTCAGGTAGATTATACACTTTAATTAGTGCACTTATTCTAAAGAGTATTGGATATGATGGATATATAATTAATCATTCGAAATTCTTTGAGGATTTCTGTGGAATTAAAACAAACGAGGATTATTATCGAATCATATAACAAAATGAACTGACATAACTTCAAGAAAATACATTAATTAAACCATTTCAAAATGAGCTTAAAACCTTTAATAAAAAATCAAAAACTTAGAATCGATGACCACAAATGGGGTACTGGAGAGGTCAAAGATTGGAATGATTCTTCATCTGATATTCATTTAGATAAAGAAACCAACTATCGTATTTATGGTGAAATTCAAAAAGTTAAAATAAAGATACCTTTAAATTCAGATAATGATATTTCAATAACAAATGGGTCTAAACCAAATACAAAAATTCCACGAGGATTAAAAAGAGAAATTCAAGATGCATTAAGTGATAAAAGTAAAAGACTTGCTTTTGTTGAAGACTTAGTTAAAATACTTCAAGATTACAAATCAGCTACTAGTATTGAAAATGTAACAGTTACTGTTGAGAAGATTGCTAGGCATTTTGGTTTAGATTGGTCTGAAAAGGAAATAAAAAAAACAGTTGAAAATATTTTATCAAGTTTTGTAAAATACTATAAAGATGATGAAGGAAGTGAGTTTTATATCGACATTAACAACAAAAGAATCATAATAGGTCAAGTGCCTAAATATAAAAAATATAACCAGAAGGAACGTATGTAATAATTTTAAAACAAGTAGTTTATACAATCATATTTACTCATCAGAATCAAATAAAAGAAAAGTGATGTAAACACCACCCTCTCTTTTAAGAATTCAAAAACCTTAATCATTGCTCAGCAACTTTATTCCCTTAATCTCATTAATTATTGTTTTATCAAGTAGCTTAGCATAATGTTGGGTCATCGTTACGTTTGAGTGTCCCAAAACTTTACTAACAGTATTAAGGTTCACTCCATGATTCAATAATAAAACAGCTGCAGAATGTCTGCTAACATGGAAAGTTAAGTTCTTTTTTAAGCCACAAATATCTTGAATTTCTTTCAAATAAGAATTCATCTTTTGATTGGTCAATACTGGAAGTTTATAATCATATTTTTTAAGAATTGATAATGCAATATCATTTAACGGAATTGTTGCCATAACTTTTGTCTTCTGCCTTTTTCTTTTGATATAAAAATCACCCTGTTCATCTTTCAATATCTGTTCTTGAGTCAGATTAAAACAATCTATATAAGCTAGTCCCGTCAAACAGCAAAAGACAAATATGTCTCTAACTTGTTCAAGTCTTTTGATGTCAATTTCTTTTTTCCATATTTTGGTAATCTCTTCTTCTGTCAAAAAGGTTGGTGTCACAGGCTCTAAAGAATACTTTATTCCTGCGAATGGACTTTTAGCAATTAGATTATCATTTAAAGCTATATTAAATATCATTCTAAGCTTTTTCATATAACCAATGGCAGTATTGTGCTGTTGCTTTATATCATGCCTTAGAAAGGCGTAAAATCCATTAACGAAGGAGGTATTAAGGTCTTCGATAGGTCTATCAATATTCTTCATGTAAGTTTTGAGGTAATTTAGTAGAAATTCATGTTTATCATGAGTGTTTTTTCCAATAGTTACACCTATCATCTTTTTTAAATCCGAATTGTGTTGCTCATATAATTCTATAAGTCCCCATTGTTTATTTGATTGTATTCCATTGAAAACATCTTTGATTTTTTGAGCTGTGATTGGGATTTTCTGTGCAAAAAGGTCAGTTTGTATTTCCATTATCCTGGAACGTACAACATTAATGTAATTGTTTATATCTCCAATAGATGAAAGTTGAGTTTTATTGTTGAACTCGGTTGGTCTCAACTTCTTTTGTAATTGAATACAGACTCTCTTACTATTGACAATAATACTCATCAATAAAGGAGCAGAACCATCTCTACCTGCTTTTGAGGATGCGACCATGAAACGTAATGAAATTGTTTGATACATGATGATTAATTTTTTAAATGAATAACTAATTAATTCTCAGTATTTTCATGTGGTAGCATTTGAAAAATAAGTGGTAGCATTTGAGGAAGCACATTTTGCCATAATTTATTGCCAAATTATTTTGTCATCATTATAGTTGACAACAATATTTTGGTCTATAAATATAATACAAATTGACTGATTATCTGAAGTTTGCCAAACTGACGTACGAGCAATCGGCTGACTTTCGGGTACAAAAAAAGAGACCCGTTTAGGTCTCTTTTTTCAAACTGGCGGAAGCTACGAGATTCGAACTCGTGGTACGGTTGCCCGTACGTCAGTTTAGCAAACTGGTGGTTTCAGCCACTCACCCAAACTTCCTGACTTATTGCTTTAGCGGGTGCAAATATAAGAAGGAATTTTTGATTATCAAAACCATTTCTTTAATTTTCGGTGCACATAATACAATTTCAATTAACTATTCGTTGATTTTCCGCATATTAGGCTAAAAAAAATGAATTAAATAAATTGCTTCCCCTATTCCTTTTAATTATTTCAAACAAAACTGTATTTTTGTACTCCAAAATGAGCAGAAACCAATACGTAACTTACATGACAACAAAAAAAACAAAAACAAAAAAGACAAAAGGACTAAATAAACCAATCAAATGGGCTGGATTTGTGGCTGTAGCCATCTTCATTTACTTTGCAGCGATCTTTTTTGTACCGAATATTTTTCCCAGAAGTACTGAGGAAGCATTCATCTGTATTCCGGACAGCAGTACGTTTAAAGATGTAACCGTTCTGCTCTCGAAGGAATCAAAGGTAATCAGTATGTCCTCGTTTAAACAGGTCGCAGGTTTTCTTCACTATGGTAAAAAAATCCGCTCAGGACGTTATGCCCTGAAACCCGGGATGAACAACTTTCAACTTATACGCATATTACGCAGCGGCAGGCAAACTCCGGTTCATTTGACATTCAACAACATACGTACCAAAGAGCAGTTGGCTTCACGCTTGGGGTCACAACTCATGGCCGATTCCACCAGCATTCTGAAGTTATTGAATGATACGGCCTTCTTAGCTAAATATCATTTAAATCCGTATACTTCCATCTCCCTTTTTGTTCCCAACACCTATGACGTTTTTTGGAACATTAATGCAAAAGAGTTATTTAAACGAATGAATAAAGAATATTCCGATTTCTGGACTGACAAACGGAAAGCAAAAGCAGCAGCCATCCCACTTACTTTATCGCAAGTGAGCACCATGGCATCCATTGTCGAAGAAGAAACCAATAATAAAGAGGACCGCCCAATGGTAGCGGGATTATACATCAACCGCCTGAAAGCAGGTATGCCCCTGCAAGCCGATCCGACAATAAAATTTGCAGTGGGAGACTTCACAATAAAAAGGGTTCTATTTGTCCATTTGCGGACCGTTTCACCATACAACACCTATTTGAATACAGGATTGCCACCCGGGCCTATTCGCGTCGCTACACCGAACGGAATTGACGCCGTGCTCAATTATGCACATAACAAGTATATTTACATGTGTGCATCAGAAACGCTGAACGGGAAACATAAGTTTGCAGCTACCTGGGCGGAGCATCAGGTGAATGCAAAGAAATACCGCACGGAACTGAACAAAAGGCAGATATTTAAATAAGAAGAAAAACCCCCGACCCCCTGAAGGGGAGGAAGAGAAGAAAGAACCCCGACTACTCCCGACAAATCGGGATAAATGGCGGATGATAAGAAAAGAGCATCGTTTTTAATATTAAATTGAATTAGTAATATAATTTTAATATTATGGAAACTAATGAGAAAAGCATACAAAAAAATGGTAACTCTGACTCCCCTTTAGGGGCTGGGGGTCGGTCAAACATGTTTTATGGTGCATTGCCAATACTTTTTGGACTTGCAAAGAAACTCAGGGATCATCAGACGGAAGCAGAATTATTTCTTTGGAGCCAACTGAATAATTTAAAATATTTAAATGTAAGATTCAAACGACAACATCCTGTTCTATATTTTGTAGCAGATTTTTATTGCCATAAAGCCAGACTTGTTATCGAATTGGATGGTGGTTATCATGACATTCCTGAACAGTATATGTATGATAAAGAAAGGGAGCAAGAATTAGAGGATTTAGGTCTTAAAGTCATTCGATTCTCAAATGAACAGGTATTGTTCCATATTGAAAATTCTTTGAAGGTAATTAAAGAGGTGATTAAAGAAAGAATAACCCCCGATCCCTAAAGGGTGGTTAGAGGTTCTCTTTCTTTCTTTCTTTCTTTCTTTCTTCTCTTCCTCCCCTTCAGGGGTCGGGGGTTCTTTCTCATTCTTTCTTATCCCCCTTTAGGGGTTAGGGGCTCTTAAATATAATTTACTTCGGGTGTCAATTCAATACCGAATTTCTCTTTTACGGATTTTTGAATTTGTTGAGCAAGAAAAGCAATCTCAGCACCGCTTGCTCCTCCAAGATTGACTAAAACGAGGGCTTGTTTTTCATGTACACCGGCATTACCGATCTGTTTTCCCTTCCAGCCGCACTGATCAATTAACCATGCTGCCGGTATTTTCTCCCTGGTTTCCGAATCAAAATAATGTGGAATTTGAGGATAGATGGATTGTAAAGATTTGAATTGTTCTTTTGGAATGACAGGATTCATAAAATAGCTTCCGGCATTCCCGGTAATTTTTGGATCAGGCAATTTTGATTGCCTGATTTGAATTATTGTTTGTCGTATATTCTGCAAATTCACTTCCCCGTTCTTTAAAACGGCCTCTTCCAATCGTTGATAATTCAGCTTGAAAACCGGTTTTTTATTAAGACGAAATAATACAGTTGTAATAATATATTTTCCTTTCAATTCATTTTTAAAAATACTGTCCCTGTATCCATAGCGGCATTCTTCTTTCGGGAAGGTTTTAAGTTCAGCAGTTTCAACCTCTACGGCATTTACATTTACAATGAGTTCCTTCACTTCAACGCCGTAGGCACCGATATTTTGTACTGCCGAAGCTCCTGCTTCACCGGGAATAAGCGAGAGATTTTCAGCACCTCCCCATCCATTATCCACACAATATCCGACAAAATCGTCCCAAATCACGCTTGAACCAACTTCCAGGAAAACCGAATCGGCATCTTCCCTTACTTTTTTAATTGAATGAATACCCGAATGGAGTATAATGCCGTTATAATCATTTAGAAACAACAGATTACTGCCACCTCCAACAGGGAGCATCTTGTTTTTTTTAACAATTTCTGAACGTAAAACATCCTGTAAATCGGCAACAGAGTCATATTCAATAAAAAAATCGGCAGTGACATCGATTCCAAAGGTATTGTAAGGCAAGAGTGAAGTCTGTTGGTTGATTTTCATTTATTTTATATTTTGAACTACTAATTCTAATTTTGATTCTAGTTCTTCGGGCTCGATCCACATTATTTCTTTATCACGGTTAAACCAGGTCATTTGACGCTTGGCATATCTTCGTGAATCCTGTTTAATCATATTTACAGCAAAATCAAGGGTCCAGGTACCATTCAGGTATTCGTACAGTTCCTTATAACCAACCGTATTCAATGTGTTCAGGTTTTTATATTCGTAATATTTTTCAGCTTCCTGTAATAATCCTTCTGCCATCATTTCATCCACCCGCCGGTTGATTCTTTCGTATAATTCAGCACGCGGGCGATTCAATCCTATTTTCATAATATTGAAATTCCGTGCTTTTCGTTGCCCTGTACGCAATCCGGAATAAGTCTCTCCGGTCATACTGCATATTTCTAATGCATGAATCACCCTTTTTGGATTCAGGATATCCACTTTCTCAAAATGAGCAGGATCAAGCCTTTTTAATTCATTTTGAATAAATTCCAACCCCGACACTGCATATTGTTTTTGCCAGTAAGCCCGGGTTGCCGGATCGACTGTAGGGATATCATCCATTCCGTTACAAACAGCATCGATATACATCATCGACCCACCTACCAACATGACAACACTGTGCGTTTTGAATAATTCATCCAACAATTGAATGGCATCCTGTTCATATTGGCCGGCATTGTATTCATCATGTATGGAATGAGTACCGATAAAATAGTGTTTTACGCGTTCCTGTTGCTCTTTTGTAGGCGCAGCGGTACCAATCTTCAATTCTCGATAAAACTGCCGGGAATCGGACGAAATAACAGGACATTTTAATTTTTCAGCCAACAGGAGACTTATATTTGTTTTTCCAACTCCTGTAGGACCCAGGAGAACAAGTAAGGTTGGCCTTTTTAGTTGGCAGTCGACAGTTGGGTGAATAGAATCTTTATCATTCATAATGAAGTCCGGAATCAGTTGGGTAGTTGGATTTAAATAAAAAAAACAGAAAATACTGATTACTTTCTGTCTTTCATCTTATTCTTACAGTGAATTTAGAATTTTGGATCTTCAGTAAAAAGACTACTGTCATCAAAATTCATCTCACCAAATCCTTCTTCATCCAATTCTTCCAACTCATAATCTTCGTCACCATAGAAGTTTTCATCAAGATTTTCTTTTGGTACTACCGGCAGACCATCTTCTGCCATAATTTGTACGGGTGGTTCTCCTTCGGATGAAATACAAACGGGTTTATCAAGATTTTTCCTTGGAATAATTTCAGACAATTCTATAAAGAAAACCCGTTCAGAAATCATGTCAAATACATATAGCATTTTTTGATTTTCGTCAACCAGCAAGTCCTCCAGAGTAGTATCTTCCATGATTAAATTGTCGTACTCTGAACTTGATTCCATTTCAACTAAAGTTACCTCTTGTCCTTTCTCCCAATTTTCGGAACAAATGAAGAAAGTCGTCATCAGATTTTTCTCATAACTGACCGAATCCAGAATTGCATTATGCAGATCAATAAATTTGGCTTCGGAATCGATATTGATTACGCGTACAAAATTATCTACCTCATCGGATAGTATTGTGAATTTATATACCATGTTTTCTATTTATTTTTTCGGGGGTAAAAATACAACATTATTTTTAATTACATAGAATATCCACAAAGATATTTCACAAAAAAAGCCGCTAAATTCAGTAGCAGCTTTTTAAAATATATTTTAATAAATAAGTATAAACCAATGGATTATAATTTCTATCGTTTTAGTTTTTCTTCAATCTCCCGAACACTTAACCGAAAGTTTTTATCACAATCCATCAAATCATTTACGATCTTACACGCATGAAGTACCGTAGCATGGTCGCGTTGTCCGATCGTATTTCCGATAGAAGCAAGCGAGCTTTTTGTTAATTGTTTTGATAAATACATGGCAATCTGTCGCGCCTGAACAACCTCACGTTTACGGCTTTTTGTTGAAATCGCATCAATTGACAACGAAAAATATTCACAGACCACATCACGGATTTTCTCAACCGTGTTCACTCTTTTAGTTATATTGACAATCCTGCTGATTACTTTTTCGGCCAGTGTAACGTCAATCGGAATATCTGCCAGTGTAGAATGGGCCAACAGCGAGACTAATACACCTTCCAGGTCCCTGACATTATCAACAACATGTTCGGCTATAAAATCAACAACCTCATCCTCGATTTCTAAACCATCCCGATAGATTTTACTTTCCAGAATTGATTTACGCAAATCAAAATCAGGTTTTTCTATTTCGGCTGACAAACCCCATTTAAACCGGGTAAGCAAACGTTGTTCAAGTCCCACCATCACGATTGGCGAACGGTCGGAAGTCAATACTAATTGTTTTCCGGTTTGATGCAAATGATTGAATATATGGAAAAAAGTATTCTGTGTTCCAGTTTTACCTGCGAATTCCTGAATATCATCAACAATTAAAACATCGATTGTCTGATAGAAATTTAAAAAATCATTCACTGTATTACTCCTTACTGCATCGGTATACTGGATCTGGAATGTATTAGCCGAGACATACAACACCCGTTTTTCTGGATGCAGTTGCTTAGTCATCACACCAATTGCATTTGCCAGGTGCGTTTTTCCAACTCCTGATTGACCATATACAAAAAGAGGATTAAAGATATTTTTTCCGGGATCATTTCCAATGCTGATTCCTGCTGTACGAGCCAGTTTATTGCTGTTCCCTTCTATCAGGTTATTAAAATTATAAGCCGGATTCAGTTGAGGATCTATTTCCGGCAACTGTGGTTTATGGTACGGATTCACATACCCTGTAGTGTTCGCAACAGATTTAGGTTTTTGTTGTTCTCCGGCACTTGGAATCTGAGTTCCTCTTCCACTCGATTTGTCAATCATAACACGGTATTCAAGCCGTGTTCCGACTCCTACTTCACGATACAATGTCATTCGTAGTAAATCGATGTACTTTTCTTCAATATACTCAACAAAAAACTGACTTGGAACCTGCAATACAAATATGTTATTTTCATATTTGAGTGCAACAAGAGGTACAAACCAGGTATTAAAAGATACTTCGCTGATATTGTCTTTGATGACGCTTAGGCAGCGACTCCATAATTGAATGTGATTATTAAACATCTTTGTTTTAGTTCAAAATATTTTTGTAAACGAGTTATAAAGCAGATAATAAATTATGCCGGAAATCAATTTTAGGTGGCTATTTTCAGTTCTACAAAATTCTAAAACTTTTCCCATATAAAAAAATCGAATTAATTTCTGCTCATCATTCATTCTATCATCTTTATTAATATCAGAACTTTATGTAACCTGTCTGATTAACATATAGTTATTTGTAATGATTTTGTAATATGTCTGATAGTAAAGACATTGACAAATTGAAAGAAAAAACGAGAAAATAAGGGAAGAAAAAACCGAAACTCTTGTTAACAAAAGGTTTCGGCTGTGAAAATTCTTAAACAGTTTTTTTTTTACAAGAATCGTTATTTAGAACTGTCGTAAATAACGATCTATTTTGTTTTACTCCCAAAAAGCGAAAAATGCACGTAACGTTTAGGGTTTTTTTGTAAATCAATGATTAGTTTATCTGCATTGGCAGCTGTATTTGACAAATTGATATACAGATCTTTATTATTTAAAAGCATCCCGATTGTGCCTTCTGATTTGTTCATTTTTTCTGAAATAAGATTCAGGTTGGCAATGGTATGATCAATGCTGGCAAAAGTTGATTGATAATCGATTTTCTTCAGGTTTCCACTGATTTGTTTGAAATCGGTGGTGATGTCATTTACATTATTTAAAATATGTGGCACGTCTTTATGCATTAACTTCTTCAATTGAGAAGAACTTTCGGCTAAATCGGAAGTTGTATGCTCGATGGAAGCCAGGCTTTTATTCAGATTTTTATTCTCAACCAGGACTCTGACCGAACGAATCAGTGAATCGGCTTGTGTAGAAATGCTTTCAATCTTTGGCACTAAATTACCGGACAATTGAGCCATCAATCCCACCCCCATATTCGTTTGTAAGGTATCACCCGGCTCATGCATGGATTGCGAAAGGACTACAGGTTCATAGATCAATCGGATGGCCTTACCGCCCATTAAACCGTCATCATATAATTCAATTCGCACATCCTTTGGTAATTTTATGTCTTTTGAAACTGATATTTTAATGACAAAAGATTCTTTCCTGGAAAAATCATATTTAATCTGTTCAACCTGTCCTACTTTAAATCCCTTGACGTAAACCGGAGAGGAAGCCACTAACCCGCCAATATTTTCATACCTGCCATAATAATAACTGACAGGAGAAAAAATATCAATTCCTTTCAGATAATTTAATCCAAAATATAATACGAATATGGCAACTACAGCCATAATACCTACCTTAACTTCTCGTGTAAAATATTTCTTCTTCATTCTTTTTAGTTTATTGATTCTGAAAAATTAGTAAAATTCAATACCGGTTACTTGTTTAATTTTAATGCCTCATTAATTGAGATTTTTTTATCACCTACAAAAGCAATAATAAATGCATTCGGAAATTTATAAACGATTTCTTTTCTGATTTGCTTAATTTTTGAATATTCGGTTTCCACTCCAACCGTATATTTATAAAATCCGTTTTCTTCAAAATAATCCGTATCATTTACACCCTTAAATTCAGAAGCTTTTTGTTTTAACTTCTTTTTCGATGCCAGAAACTGGACTTTAAATGTCGGAATCTGAATTATTTTTTTTTGGTCAGTTGTCGGGCTTTCAATTTTATTATGCTTTGACACTGTATCTACATCCGTTTTTTTCGAACTGTCAACTTTCAGGGCCTGTTGTTTTTGAGTCGGTTCATCATTTCTATCTTTCCTATCTGCTTTCGAAACGGAGGAAATCTGACGTCCGGATCTTCTGTCATGATCTCGTTTGTAATCAACAAAAGCATTGAAAACTGCAGTAGCTAATTCCTTTTGACCTCTGTCGGAGATTAAATACCGTTCTTCAGCAGGATTGGATATAAATCCAAGTTCAACCAGGACACTGGGGCAGGCCGACCGGTGTAGAACCCAGAAGCCGGCTTGTCGCACTCCACGATCAGCCCGTTGGCAATAGTTGACAAACTGTTTCTGTATTATTGATGAAAATTCAACACTTTTATCAATGTATTTATCTTGCATGAATTCAAACATAATATATGAATCCACTGATTTTGGATCGAACCCTTTGTATTTGGTCCTATAATCGGATTCTAACAGGATTACAGAGTTTTCCCGCATTGCCACATCCAGATTGGCTCTTGTTTTAGCTAAACCCAGTGTATAGGTTTCGGTTCCATAAGCCGCCGGACTGGGGGATGCATTTGTATGAATACAGATAAACAGGTCGGCATGATTTTCGTTTACGATATCAGCCCGTTCCTGCAAAGTGAGATATTTATCTGTTTTCCGCGTATAAACGACTTTAACATCTTTGAATTTCTGTTCGATAATAGCCCCTAAATCCAGAACAACGGACAAGTTTATATTTTTCTCCTTTGACATTGAACTTTGAGCTCCCGGGTCATGTCCACCATGTCCCGCATCGAGAACAACAGTGAATCTTGCATCCTGAGCCTGAACAGGAGAAAAAATAAATATTCCGGTCAATAAAATATAATAGGGTAAATTAAAAATATGCTTTTTAAAATTTTTCATATAAATCAGCTATTTGACAAGAAAACAGATATCTGTTTTTCTGCAAAAGTAATCTATTTATCCTGTTCCTGATGCGATATTAAGGAGTAAATTTTCAAATTAATCATAAAAAAAGGTTTAATGTAAAAGAGACTACTATTTTTTCACTAAATTTGCATCCTAATTTAGAAACCCATGCCCATACCGGATGCAAATCTGTAACCGTCTATATTTCAGCAAAGCACGTCCGTACTTGCTTTTATTTTTATGGTTAGCTCTTCCCTATCCGGGTTCCAGCCAGGAGAAAGCTATATCCAGTAAAAATGGTATCAAGACACAGGTTATTGATAGCCTTGCCACGTCAAATGATTCGATATCAAATGATTCATCTTCTGTTAAATCAATCAAAAAACCAAAAGCGAATCAAATAGATGCTGAGATTGTCTACAATGCTCAGGATTCAATTGTCCTTCTGGGCAACGGAACGGCATTCCTTCATGGTAAAAGTGATATCAAATACAAGAATATCGAATTAAAATCCGAATTTATCCGGATTAAAATGGATAGCAGCCTGATTTTTGCACGTGGGAAAACAGATAGTATCGGAAAGAAAATCGGAGAACCCATATTTACGGAAGGCAAAACAGAATATGCTTCAAAAGAACTCACCTATAATTTAAGAACAAAAAAAGGGTACATCCGTCAGGCTGTAACCAAACAGGGTGAAGGCTATGTAATCAGTGACAGAACAAAGAAAACAAGTGAAGATATTTTATGCATGACCGATGGGAAATACACCACCTGTGATAATCATGAACATCCCGATTTTTATCTTGACCTGACAAGAGGAAAAGTACGACCGGGAAAATATATTGTTACCGGGCCGGCCTATCTGGTCATCGAAGATGTACCCTTACCGATTGCTATTCCCTTTGGGTTTTTCCCGTTTACCGATAAATATTCTTCCGGAATCCTGATGCCAAGTTATGTGGATGATTACTCCAGAGGATTTGGTCTGATTAACGGAGGGTATTATTTTGCGATTAACGATTATATGGACCTGGATGTAAAAGGTGATATTTACACCAAAGGTACCTGGTCAATTAATGCAACATCAAAATATATAAAACGATATAAATACTCGGGAAATTTAAGTTTCAGTTATCGTAATGATGTGACCAGTGAAAAGGGATTGCCTGATTATCAATCAAACCCCAACATGAGTATTGTCTGGTCTCATTCGCAGGATACCAAGGCAAATCCGTATTTCAACTTTTCATCCAGTGTCAACTATGCAACCAGTGGATATAACCGAAGCAACATAAACAGTTATTATAACGGCAATTTAAATTCAGAGAATACAAAAGGATCCAGTGTGTCTTTTACCAAACGCTTCCCCGAAAGCTCGTTTAATCTGTCCGGAAGTATGCTGATCAACCAACGAACCAGGGATTCGACCATTAGTATGACGCTCCCGAATCTTAGCGTTTCTATGAGCCGGATTTATCCCTTTAAAAGAAAAAATGCAATTGGAAAAGAACGTTGGTACGAAAAAATAACCATGTCGTATTCAGGTACTTTAGCCAACAGCATAGACACCAAGGAGAACAAATTATTTCACTCATCATTTACAAAAGACTGGAGGAACGGGATTTCACACAACATACCGGTGAGTGCCACATTTAATTTACTGAAATACATAAGTATATCGCCGAATATCACCTACTCTGAACGTTGGTATCTTCAATCTGTGAATAAATCGTGGGACAGTGGCAGAGGATTGGTAAAAACCGATACGGTGAACGGATTTAATCGTGTCTACGATTTTAACATGGGAGTTTCCGCATCCACGAAAGTCTATGGATTCTTCACCCCTATCCGGTCTCTCTTTGGCGACAAAGTAAACCAGATTCGTCATGTCATGACTCCTTCGGTCAGCTTCAGCTACAGGCCCGATTTCAGTGATCCTGTCTGGGGTTATTACGGATCTTACACCCAGACTTTGCCCGACATTTCAAACCCACTGATTAAGCACGATCAGATCATTCAATACTCTCATTATGAGAACAGCTTGTATGGTACACCCGGTGCAGGAAAGTCAGGAGTAATTAATTTTTCGTTAGCCAATAATGTTGAAATGAAAACGCGAAACGATAAGGATACAACCGGACTAGTTCCGTTCAACAAAGTGAGCTTAATCGATGCCTTTACAATAAGTGGCGGATATAATATGGCCGTAGATACCATGCAATGGCAGATTTTCAATGCCAGTCTTCGGTTGAAACTGGGAAAGAATTATTCGTTAAGTCTGAACGGCTCATTTGATCCGTATATGTATGGCATAAACAACGTCGGGAATATCGTACGAGTAAACAAACTCCGTTGGGAGAACGGCAAGTTTCCTAAGTTTTTAGGGACAAGCACCTCATACAGTTACACGTTCAACAACGACACTTTTAAAAAGAAATCAAAAACTAAAACAGCCGATACCTCTACAAATTCAGAGCCGAAGCTACCCACAAAAACCGACGATGCTACGGCAGCTGCAAAAGACAAAAAAGATATAGATAAGGATAAAGATGGGTACCAGAAAGTATTAATCCCCTGGAGTTTAAGTGTTAACTATTCAGTTCAATATGCTAATACCAGTGCCTTCGATACCACCCGGTTGGAATATAAAATGGCATTTACACACAATCTAAGCCTCTCAGGAAACATTTCACTGACTACCAACTGGAAGATAAGTGCCAATACATCCTATGACTTTAAAGCCAGTCAATTTACCTATACGAACATAAACATAATTCGCAATTTACACTGCTGGACAATGACAGCCAGCATGGTTCCCTTTGGACTTTTCAAGTCGTATACTTTCCGCATTGGAGTAAATGCGAGTATGCTTCAGGATTTGAAATACAACAAACAAAGTGGCTATGGATCGAACAATATTACCTGGTATTGAGTTATTATGAAAATAGTACTTACAATTTGCCAGTTTTGTAGATCATACCTATCGCAAAATTAAATACAAAAACAAAATAAGAAAGATGAAAATTACAGCAAACAAATCAGTATTGGCCGAATACGAATTATACGTGGATGGCGAATTAGAAGGTGAACAAGAATTAATGGAGAAAGCTACCACGCAGGAACCTTTAAAATTTATCTACGGAGTCGGAATGATGCTCCCTAAATTTGAAGAAAACCTGTTCGGACTTCAAGTCGGTGATACATTTGATTTCACCATAAAAAATGAAGATGCTTACGGAGAATATGACGACGAAAGTGTTCTGGATCTTGAACGTGCCATTTTCGAAATTGATGGTAAGCTTGACGAAGAAATGATTTTTGAAGGAAATGTTGTTCCTTTAATGGATAATGACGGAAACCGTGTCAATGCACAAGTTGTCACCATTACCGATACACATGTGAAAGTTGACTTAAACCACCCTTTGGCAGGTGAAAATCTGCATTTCAAAGGAAGTGTACTTGAAGTTCGCGATGCAACAGAAAAAGAAATTGCAGCGCTGAGCGGCGGTGGCTGCGGTGGAAGCTGTGGTTGCGGAAGTGACGAAAATGGCTGTGGCGAAGGTGGCTGCGGTGATGGTGGTTGCAACGACGAAGGATGTGGTTGTGGCGAAAAAAAGGAAAAAGTAGGTGCCTGTGGTTGCGGATGCAACTAATCAGCTATTCACCTGAACAGTAAAAAAAACAAAATGGATATTAGGTTGCTATCGCAACTTAATATCCATTTTTTTATTAATTCTATTATTTTAGTAATTATCAACTTTCTTTCCTTTTTTGCTAAAGTAGTCCCTCAATTTGAACACAATAAGACCCCGCTTCTCTAACTTTTTAATATGCTGAATTTCTTCCATTTAGAAAGCAGTTACTTAAAAACCTCTTATTCCTCCCGCGGAATCAAAAAAGGAAAATAAAACCGGTATATATTTATTTTTTAGGTCCGGAAAATTTCAATCCCCTCCACCACCTCTTCGCTACCCCTTTGGATAATGGATAGTGGTATTGCGGTGGTATTACGGTGGTATTACGGTGGTATTGCGGTATTAATGCGGTGTAATATTAAACCGCAATAGCTCCGCAATACCTCCGCATGAAAAGGGTATTATTTTCTTAATTCATCCATTAGATATCCAAAGGGGAAGCATAGGGGAAGAGATGTGTTTGGGTTTATACATTCCGTGTTTTCTTTTCTGCTATAAGAGCCTCTAAATCTATCGCTTCGAGGGATATATTCTTTCAACCAGATGGCTAAATTGTTTCAATGTGAACGTAGTGTAATAACCAAGCATATAAACAATATATTCAGTGAAAATAAACTGGATGAGAAAAGCAATGTGCAAAATTTACATATTACAAATTCAGACAAACCGGTAAAGTTTTTTAGCCTGAATGCAATTATCTCTGTGGGTTATCGTGTAAAATCGCATCAGGGCACACAATTTCGTATCTGGGCAACCCAACGACTCAATGAGTTTATTGTAAAATGGTTAATACTTGACGATTAGCGCATGAAAGCAGCAGGACAGATTCGATATTTTGACGAACTAACTGAACGTATTCGTGATATCCGTAGCTCTGAACGTATCTTCTACCAAAAAGTAAAAGATATTTTTAGTCTCAGTATTGACTATGACACGAGGACAGAACAGGCAAAAACCTTTTATGCTACAATACAGAATAAATTGCATTGTGCAATTCATCAGCATACTGCCGCAGAATTAATTGCACAGAGAGCTATTGCAAATGAACAAAACATGGAAATACATTCCTTGGCAGGAGATAAAATCAGAAAATCGGATGT
>Ga0302204_1000207_pt1 | contig 21375 bp, 19 predicted proteins | sample II_Fen_E1_2_FD_194578 | JGI IMG/M metagenome (GOLD analysis project Ga0302204, IMG submission 194578) | Peat permafrost microbial communities from Stordalen Mire near Abisko, Sweden - II_Fen_E1_1 | ecosystem: Environmental > Terrestrial > Soil > Wetlands > Permafrost | place: Sweden: Abisko...
CAGGCTGAAAAAGCCCCCCCCCGACAGCTCCTAGCCGCCGTCAAGCGGTGAAAAAGGGTACCCCCCATCCCGCCTACCCGATCGGGTAGGGAGGCGAGGGTGCGCGCGCACGTCAAGGCCCGGTGTCGGCCTCTGTCGGTATGTGTGGGTGTGGCGTTACTTTACAAGACTCGCGTCTAGTCCAGTAGCACGCACTACACGCGCCTACATGCCGGCCCGTTGTTCTGACTGTCCCTACCCCCCAGGGACAGAATGTCCCAGCAGAGATCCAAGCCAAATTTAGATCTCTTCTCTGCAAGCGGATCTCCACTCCTAGCCCGCTGGCCGGTTGTCGCACGCATGGTGAGACAGGGCGGACCGCTACGCGGGAGCTCACGTTCCCCGCGCCTCCGGCGCACAAAGAGAGCTACTAATGGGGCATGATCGCGGCCTACATCCGAGTCAGCACCCGCCAGCAAGATTACGACGCTCAGAAGGACGCGATTGCTCGCGCGGCACAGGCCCGTGGCGAGGCGATTGACCTGTGGTTCGAGGAAAAGGTAGGGGGCGCTTCCAGGCGCCGTCCCGAGCTCGCCATGCTGCTGACGAAAGCGCGGCGCATCGATCGCGTGTACGTGTTTCGGCTCGACCGGCTCTCTCGCGGCGGAATCGCCGAAACGCTGAATATCGTGAAACAGCTGCGCGACTCGGGGTGCTCGGTGGCGTCAGTCAGTGAGCCGTTTCTCTCGTTTGACGGGCCCATGGGCGAGCTCACGCTGTCCGTGCTGGCGTGGGCAGCGCAGCAAGAGCGCCGCGCGTTGACCGAGCGCCTAGCGGCCGCGCGGGAGCGATCGCTCGCCAGCGGGGGCGCCTGGGGCCGGCCGACGGTGCTACTGCCGGACACTATCCGGCTCGGGCGCGAGCTCGTGGACGCGGGCCTGTCCGTCCGACGCGCGGCCGCCCAACTCGGCATTTCCCATTCGACGCTCGGCAGGGCGTTGCAAAAGGACCCAACACCCGAGCGGACAAAGTGAGTTTGTCCGCCGGGCGGTTTCCGCCACTTGACGGGGCGTTTCAAAAGGTTACTTTCGGGACATGAACGACGCGGAGGAACTTGGTTGCGGTTGCGGGCTTCTGCTCGCGCTCGCGCTCTGCGCGTACCTCGTTGGTCTGTACGTCGCGCGTTGAAAGGTTTCGGGGCATGGAAAAAAAAATCGAGTTGGTCAGTGCTCCACTGATACACGAGGCGTTGTGCGTCTTCGGCTTAGCCGACGGGCGCACGTTGCAGGCCATGCCACAGAGGCCCTTTCGTCCGCGCGGGCTCGTGCTTTGGGACGTGCCGCCCGACGCAAAAGTGCTGGCGTTCATTGGGACGCAGCTGCAACAAGCCGTCACGTACGGTGAGGTGCCCGCGCGCTGGTTCGCGCACTGGCGCAGCTTCGCCGAAATCGCGAGGGCGGCCCAGGACGGAATTGAGCCCGCCGGTTGGGGTCACTGGGACAGTGTTCACCCGGGCGTGATGATTCGTTTGCGGTTCTCGGTGCCGGTTCCGGACGTGCAGGCGCTCATGTGGGGCCACACGGTCGACCTCTGAAAGGTTACTTTCGGGACATGGCAACAACACCCTCGTCCTTGTTGTTGCGCCGGAAGTACTCCGCGAGCTCGTTGAGACCTATCGCCTCTTTCAACGCCACGTGGCCAGACCAACGGAGCTAACCGATGAAAAAAACCTACCTAGTGCAGTCATGGACGAAGGAAGGAGCCCTCGAGAATAACTACGAGGTGTCGATCGAAAGCGAGCGCGAGCTCGCCGAGCTCAAGAAGTTTCTAAAAAGCAAATTCGGGCACGTGCTCGTGGCACCCGTGAAAAAAACTCTCAAGCCGGCGGGCGAGTCGCCGTTCAGCAAGGGTAGGAGAAAAAAATGATTTTCGCATCGACACTGATCTACGCGCTCGGCAAACAACTCGGCTACCAAGGGGCCGTTGAGGAGTTCCACCGGCAGCTGCGCGCGAGCGGCCCGGACACGCTGCCCGCCGCACGCGTGATGCAGCGCTTGCAGCAATTGGACGATGTGCAGCTGATGGTCGATCCGGGCTGCACGTCGATACCGAAAGCTCGGTGTCGCGCGTTCGGGAACGCGGCGCTTTCGCCGGCTGACGTGTGGGTCATGGTGGACGATGACACGGACGCAACGATCGACACCCTCGATTTGCTCGTGCAAGCCGCTCGCCAGGGCGGCGGCCTGGTGCTCGCACCGTGCCGACTGCGCGAGCAGCAACGGATCAACGTCGCGCTCTACAAACTCGACTGCGATCGGTTCTTGCCGGACGGCGCGCGCCTGATCCGTGCGCACGCGGGAGGCCTCGCGCTCGCCGCGATGTCGCGGCCGGCCATGAACAGCGTTGCCGAGCACTTCCGCGAGCTCGACGGCTTCCCGTTCATCGACCACGACGGCTCGGCTCGGCTCGCGCTGTTTAAGGAGCTCGTCTGGAACGGTCATTGGGTGGGTGAGGACGTGGCGTTTTGCGGTCGCTGTGCTGAGGCGGGCGTGCGGGTCGAAGCGCTCGCAAACGGCGTCACCGCGCACGCGGGGCAAGGCCTACTCTTGAACGAGATCGATCAAATGCCGGGACTCGAGGGCACCGGCTGGAAAAAGCCCTATACCGCGCCGTCCGTGCGCGACGCTTCAGCCGCCGAGCTCTTGATCCATTCGGAACGTCACCGCGCCGGCTGAGTTCTCGGACAACGAAAAAAAAGTGAGCCCAGCACTCGGCCCGGACAGCGCCATCGCGTTGCCTGGGCCGTTTGCGTTCCACTGCACGATCCCAGCGTTGCCCGTTGTGACTCGGAATTGCGAGCCTTGCGGGAGCTCGACTTGCAGCTGCGGCAATTGGAACGCCGAAATCACCGTGACCTGGATCTCGCCCGCGTTCGAGCCGAGCCGGTAGACGGTGCCGACGGCCGCCGTAGTGTGGGCGGGGATCATTCGCCCGGCCGCGTCTTGTCGCGCGGGTAATGAGAGCCTACGTCAAGCGTTGGGTGATGATCGGGGTTCGGGTCGGTGAGTTCTTCTTCGTACCCTTCGTCTTCGGGGGCTTCTTCGTCTACCGGCGTTAGGACGAGGTGCGGGGCGTTCTGGCGCGCTTCGCTGGCGTGCTCGATGCACAGCCCGCCGCTGTGGAAGGTGTAGGCCACTGGGTTTGCGCACGGCGCGTGAAAGCAGTTCATTCTTCGTACCCTTCGTCTTCGGGGGCTTCGGGGTTTGGCTCCGGAGCCTCGTTGTCATGGTCGGCGCTCGAGCCGCGGTACTCGTCCGTTTTGGGGTCGTGCGCCGGGTGATGGTGCGGCGGGCGGCGGGCGTTCGGGTTGATCCGCGCGCCGGGGCGCATTGGCGGCCGGCGCGGTGGCGCTCGCCGACCGCGTCCATGCACGCCGCGGCTTCCCGTGGCGAACGCGAGGAACCCAAAAAAGACGATCGCGGCGAGCAGTTTTCGGTCGAGGCTTTCGTTTCTCACTTGTCCCTCATCAGCAAGTATGCACCCGCGAGAAGAACCATCGCGCCTAGGCCGTCGAGTGAGGGCAAATGCACCGCGTTTAGTAGCTCATTGAGCGCGTCAAGCGGTTTCGGTACCGGCGGGCGCGTGGCCGTGTCGGCCGCGTGCTGAACGTCCGGCGTTGCGATCGTCGGGAACCCAAACGTGCGTTGGTCGAAGGTGATCGGTTTGACGATTTGAAAGATGGTGAAGGTCACGCCGCCGTGGGCTTCGAAGCGTTCGATCTGCACGCGTTGCAGGTTCGCGGCGGCCCAATTGCGGAAGGTGTCGAGCGTGCCTGGCCGCAAGTCGAGCCAGTAGCGCCCGACCGGCAACGGTTGCCGGCGTTCGAGGGTCATGGCGCAATCGCTCGCATGCTGACGGCCAAACTGTAGGACAGCGGCCCGGGGGTGACGATGCCAGTCACCGAGAACAGAAGCGACCCGGTCCCGTTGTGCTGGAAGAAATAGCTGCCTTGCACGTCGCTACCGGCAGCACCGGCGATGTTCAGGGCTGGGGTGACTGGCTTTGTTTGCCCAACGCCCAGCAAGTCGATATAGCCCACGTTGAGCACCGCTGCGCCCACGGTACCGGGCACGAGCAGTTGCAAGGAGGCCTCACACACGATCATGCCCGCGGGGTAGCGGTTCGTGATTGGGATCGTCCCCATGCCCACGCCCGCGGCGAGCACTCGACGTAGCGCTGCGTTCTCGGCGAGCGGCGTGAGGGTGACGCCCGCGCCGAGCACCGGTATCTGCGTCAGCAGCGATGCGATCGTGGCCGGCGCGGCCGCAACGTTCAGCGTCCCGCTCAGAGCGTTGAACGCCACGTTTGGAGAAAAATAGACGTCGACAAACCGCGCGGTGACGAGTCCCGCGCCGTTGCTGGATAAGCCCACGTCCACTAGGCACGTGTTGAATTCGCTGTCAGCCGCAACGGTGACCCCGCTGAAGCGGTAGCCGCGGGCAACGACTCCGCCGGCCACAGTGACAGCGGCGGCGGCAAAGCCGTTCACGCCCGTCGGGCCCGGACCCTCTGCGGTGAAAATGACACGCAAGCTTTGCCCGGTGCTCGCGGTGAGGTTGAGGGCCGCTGTCAATAGGCATTCGCTGAACAGCACTCGAGTTTGCGCGAGTGCATCGCCGGTGATGGCGCCGGTGATCTGCAAGCCAGTGAAGGCGTGAAAGGTGTTGCCGGTCGTGTTGATCGTGACCGTGCCGGCAATGGTCGCAGGCTGAACGAAGCTTTTCGTGTTCGGGGCAGTGATCTCCCAAAAGCCCGCCGTGGGCATCACGACATTTTCGGCTACCGCGGCATTGGGAATGGTGATCTGTCCCGCGGTGATGGCGAGCGCGGCCGCGAACGCGAACGCCGCGGCGATCGTCGTGAAGGGGTTGGCGCTCGAGCCCGTCTGGACTCCTCCAGCAAAGAGCGGATCGACAAAGTAGCGCCCGCGGAACGGCTGCACTGAGCCAGCAGGGCCCACGGCAGGGTCGACCACGAACACGTCGACGTTGCCGGGCGAGTTCGCCGCGGGCAGCGTGAAGCGCTCGCCTAGCGGTTGCGACGTTTGGAGAACACCAGCCATGCCAAACCGATCACGATGCCGGCGGACAGGTAGGAGGCACGGCGGGCGGTGAAGCCCCGGCTAAAGGGAGCGCCGCGAACGTCCCCCTAGACGCAAATTCTTTCGCAATCGAGTCGAGCGTGTGCGACACCGCGACCGGATCGATGTCTGGTGTGTAGTGGCTGGACTTGATGGCTTGCGCGGTGGCCAGGGCGTCGCCCGTGCGCGCTGCCTCCACGATCGATTTAAACGTCGTGTGGAGGTTGTGCACGTAGTCGCCCATCCCGGCTTCGAGCGTCGCGTACGCGCGAAACGCGCGCGGCGCTTTGCCCTCCAGCATGAGCTTGTGCAGCGCCTTCATTTGCGTTGAGCTGTTCAGCGTCGGTTCGTCGAACCATACGGGGCGAAACGCACCGCCCTCGTAGCGGTCGCTCGCGGTGATGTTGCCCACGTTGAAATTGTTGCAGCTCGAGCCGCGGCCGGTCTCGAGCCAAAGCTGCGCGAGTAGCAGTTGCGCCTCGCGCTGATGCGGGTGCTCGCCCACGGCAGCCAGCGCGGAGACCAACGCGCTCGCCGCGGTCGGCTCGGACACAGGGGTGCGAATGCGGGGAACTTCATGCATTAGCCAAAATCAGCGGATGCACCGCCGCCTCCGAATTTGCCGCCGCCGCCGCGCATGGCGACCGGCGCCCCGCCGCGGGGCGACCCCGGCTTGATTTTAAAGGCCACCACGCCCTTAGTGTTGCCCGTGTGCGTCGCGAGGTAGGTGATCCACTGGCCGTCGGTCTGCTCGGTTTTGATCGAGCCCTGCCCCTTTGCCCACAGTGTAGGCAAGAGCTGCCACGCCCGGGCCACTATTCCGGGCGTGGGCGGGCTTGCCGGCGTCCACCCCGCCGGCCATGGCGGGAGGCCTTTGGGCACCGCCTGAGGCCAGGGACGGGGCACAGTCGCGGCCTGCGTGGTCTTGGTGGCCGTGGCGGCGCTGGCCTTGGCAGCGGTGGCGGCGGCGGCGGCGGCGGCGGCATGGTCCTCCGGCTTGTTCGTGGCCTGGGCTTTGCGGTAGAGCCGGTGCGCGTGCTCGTGCGCCGCGCTCGGCAGGGCCGCGGTGGGGGGCACACCCCTCGCCGGCCGCTGCGACGCGGCGAGCATGATCAGGACAAGTAGCGCGAGCGTTCCCATGGTTCAGGCCTTTCCGTTTGGCTTGGGCGCGCCGTTGGTTTGGGTCTTTTGTCCCGCGCCGGCGGCGAACTGCGCAACCATTTGCTCGAGCACGCTGCCCTCACTCGGCTCGCGTTCCAGCGCTTCCTCGAATTGCTTGCGCAGGATGCGATCGGTGCTCGCGAGACTCTTCTCGAGGTTCTCGGCGCGCTTGTTCGAGACGACAAACAGCTCCACCATTTTTCCAAACGCGACTTCGTTTGCGTGCTTGTACGCCTCGGCCAAGAGCTTTGCGAAAAGCTCGAAGCGAATCGTCTCGGGGTCGCGCGTCACGCTCGCGCTCGAGCTCGAGCTCGAGCGCGTGTCGTCCTCCTCCTCGGCGGGCCGCACGGCGCGAATCAAGACGCCCTTCTCGTCGAGCGCTTCGATCAAGTCGGGAGACTTCGCGGCGATCGTCTTGCCGAGCGCGACCCATGCCGTGTTGCCGACTTCGAGGAGTGATACGTCACCCTCGCAAGTGATCCGGAGCGCGTGCGGCTTCGGCTGCATCATGAGCCACGCGCGCGTTGCCGCTGGCGTCATCGCTCCCCACTTCCGAGCGCGTCTTTACCGTACCAGTCCGGCCGCACGTGCGTGCGCGGCGTGAAGAACGCAGATACGTTCACGTCCAGGAGCATCGAGATCGATCCGGTGGCGAGCACGCGCGCGTTGCACTGAATGTCCTCGCCCGGAAACTCGCTGCCCGCCGGGGCGCGCGTGATCACACTGTCAAGATCGGTGAAAAGGCCGGCCTGCGTCGAGAATATTTGCGCGGGCAGTGCGCTCGGATTTGGGGCGACCGGTACCGGAATGGTCCGACCGATCTCTAGGGTGCAATAATTGAACAGCGTGACGGACGAGCGTCCTACGCCGATCGTCAAATCGAACGCCGCGAACACTTGCACCGCGCCCGCGCCGACGGTGTTTCGGATCGCTAGTAAGTTCAGCACAAAGAGCGGCGTCCAAGTGTCCGGGCGCCCATAGCTGACTCGAGCGAGCTGCGTGGTCTGATTGGCCACTGCCACGCCCGCGAGCGGGATGGACAGCGTCGTTTCGCTGCCCCACATGAACCACGGTGGGTTTTTGGCCTTCGACATTGGCGTTCAATCGAAGATGATCGTTGCGCGGCGAGCTCCGGCACCGGCAGGCGCGCCCGGAAACGAGGGCGTGGGGATCGAGGGGTGAACGGCGCCCGGGTGAATGCCGGGAATGCGATCGTACAGGCCTCGCGACAAGTCGAGCGCAGCGCGGCCGCCTGGAACGAAGTTCGCGGCCATGCTGGTCAGCGGGTTGTGAAGGGCGAGGTTCGTCACCGAGCGAAGCGCTTTGAGCGGGTTCAAGTGCGAGAAAAAACTGCCGACCACTTGCTGCGCGCGATGCGCGAGCTCGCCGCCGAATTGTTCCTCGAGTTCTTCGACGCTGAGCCCTTCGAGCATGGCCGCGATTGCCTCGAGGCCATCGAGGTGATCCGGATCGGCAAAGCCCGCCGCGTGCGCGAGCTGAAGCCCGCCGCAAATCGCACCGTGCAGCGCGGCCGCGCTCGCTTCGAGGTACTCGGGACCGGTGATCGCGGCGCTCGCGACCGGAGCCGTGTGTAGCGACGTCATCGCGTAATCGGTCGGCGTGGGCTTGTCGTCTAAGACGTGCTGGAAGTGCTGCCAGGGAATATCCACGCGCGCTTGAGCAGCACCGCGAACCGGGCGAATAGCGATTTGGGGACGAATGATGTACGCGCCGACCACCGCGCTCTGACTAGGAGGCGGATACATAAGCGGGAGCACCGCACCTCGGACTCCGTGCCGGATGCCGGGCCCCATACCTGCCCGCAAGCTCGGATCATCGATCGATCCGTCGCTACGCTGCACCACTGCGTGCCAGCTCTTGGGACCCGACCGCTTGACGATCGCGGTCGCGCCTTCGTCCTCACCCGTGTGGCGTAGTGAGGCAGCGTGATACGGTGCAAGATCATCGCAGTCGCCCCATCCGCGTTTGTTCACGGTCGCGAGGTGATCGAAGTGCTCGGCGCCCGGCGGTTCCGGCCGCCATTGGATGCCACGCAAAAGCGCGCGCTCGAACGTGGGCGCGCCTTCGGCAAGCATCGCCTCATTCAGGCGAGTCGTGGCTTCCAGCGCAGCGTCAAGGACCGGCGCCTTGACGTGCGCTTCTGGGATCGCGACGTTGATCCTCACGGGCTTCGCTCAGTGAATGATGCGACCGAGAAACGTGAAATTTGCGAAAATGGTGTCGGTACCAGTCAGCACGTTTGAGAGGTTCACGACCGCGCGGATCAGAACGCCCGGCTCTGCAGCCTTGCACGTAAGCCGAGTGCCGAACGCGTTCGCCTGGCCTAGCAGCTCCGCGTCCCAGCCGGTGATCTCTGCCTGCTGCAGGTCGGTCCCGACGTACAGCACAGTCAGCAGGCGGCCGACCGCGGTCGCTCCGACACGCACCGTGGAAACGAGCAAGCGCTCGGCACGGAACGGCTTCTGCAACTGGCCCTGGAAGGTGATCGTCGGCAACGCTGCGGTAAACGTTCCGCCGCCCGCTTGCGCGGCGAGCGTGAGCGGCACGAGGCCTTCGTCCGGTTGAATGACGCCCGGGGCAAGCTGCGCGCGCCAGTGTGGCTTCGGGGGAATGCGCATCCGTCGACGCACCGCGGCCCCCAGGATTTCGTTCCCCATGATCTCGCCCATGATGCCGTCCCCGTGCATGTCGGCGTAGTCGTCGCCGACGACGTCGAAGCTCCGGCCCAAGTTGCGTTGCTCGGTCGTGACGGTCTCTCGGATCTGGTCTCTGTTGCGCATTTTTTTGCCTTCGAACGTTCAGAAAATAAAATGGTGTTCCGTAACCCCCGGGGGTGCTCAGATCTGCGAAGCGACGCCGTGCAAGCCCATCTCCGGCGGGTAGTCGCCGGAAATCTTGCCGGTACCGCCGAGCTCGTAGCCAGCGACCGCGGCCGCGGCCAAAGCCACGTCGCGCAAAATCCCGCCGCCCATGTGCGTGTTGCGCCCGAGCACGTACGCGCCGATCGCGATGGTCCCGGCGCGTCCCAGGATCGGCAGGGTCGGCAACGTCGGGAACGACTTCTCAACGAAGCCGAAAATCGCACCGCCAATTGCGGCGCCGATCATGGTTTTGCCGGAGAGGGCGCCGGAGCTGCCCCCCCTGCGGCGTCGGTGACGGACCTTTTTTGGTCGGCTCGGCGAAGCGCTTACCCGGATGATCGGGCTTGGCGCACGCGCCGGAAATGCTCGGACGATTTGAGTGCGGGCGTAGCTTCGACGACGTCTGGCCATTGGGCCTAGAACAGCACCAACGGGGGGGGTGGGTCAACTAAGACCCACCCACTGAACACCGCTTCAGTGCGTACTATTCGCACGAGGGGGGGCTAGATCTGCGGCCCGAGATCCGACTACCCTCCGTGATCACCGGGGCACTAGTGCTCCCGTCGCGCCGTAGTCGCGAAATAACTACACCCCACCCCGGGTTTTAGTCTCACGACAGGCTACCGGGTTGGGGTGTCGGTCTTTTTTCCACGGTAACCGAACCGGACGGCCTTCGAGGGGCCTTACCCATGGCGTTAACGCGCCGAGAGCTAAAAAGAGAGATACCACCGGCGCCCGACCCGCGTCAATTGTCCCTTTTCGGACTGAATCCGGACCAAAGTCGACCCAAAGTCGGAAGGCGTCAAAGGGGGACGGGCTGCTCCCTCTTTTGCACGTGTGACACGTGCCTGAACGGTCGCTCATGACGGCCATGTGGCTCGGTCCGGTGCCCTCGGAAGCGCGCGCGGTGTTCCAGCGCGCCCGGGAGTCGGGAATGTCCCCGACGCGTGCGCTCGCGATCGGCCACATCGGCAGCTTCAAAGAGGGCTGGGCCTTCCGGCGCACCGTTGCCGCGGCCGTTGGCTGCGCGCTTCGCACCGTGGGCCGAGCGATCCGCCAGGCGAAGGAGCTCGGCTTGCTCGGCACGGCGCGCGCGAAAAAAGACGAGGTTCCGCCGGGGTGTTCGAAGCCGATGCCGTGCGGGTGGTCGCACCGGTGGATCGTCGGCTGGGGCAAGGCCGGGCAAGCCGTCGACGACGCTGTCCATGCGGCGCGCGCGCGCTGGCTGGTCAAGCACGCGGCCCCTGAAAAAATGACTACGGCTGGCGGGCTTCACCCCCGGCCAGTGGGTCACCAATACGGCCAGGCCACTGCCGGGGGGGTCCCGCGCGCCAAGCGTACACCAAATCAGGCGCGCAAGTGGACGGCCGCGGAGCTCGATGCCGAGCTAGAACGGCTGAAAAAGCCGCCCCCCGACAGCTCCTAGCCGCCGTCAAGGGGAATTCGGGGCCCGTGTTTCCCCTTGCCCTACCCGATCGGGTAGGGAGGCGAAGGTGTGTCCAGCGGTGAAAAGGGGCACCTTTTTTTCCGTGGGAGAGTGTGCGCAGGTGTGTGCTCCCGCTACTGGAATAGACAAGCGGCACTCCAGAACAGACACGCTCAACCCGGCCCGTGGTTCTAAGTGTCCCTACCCCCTAGGGACAGAATGGCCTTGCAGAGATCCAAGCCAAATTTAGATCTCTTCTCTGTCCGCGGATCTTCCTCACCTAGCCGATCGGGTAGCCGTCTCACGCATGGTGAGAAGGGCGGACCGCTACGCGGGAGCTTCCCCGCGCCTCCGGCGCACAAAGAGGCTAACAATTGGGACATGAAAGCGGCGGCATACGTCCGGGTTTCGAGCCGACAGCAGTCACTCGAGGCGCAAAAATCGGCCATTTTGAAGGCTGCGAGCGCGCGCGGTGACGAGATCACCGACTGGTACGGCGAGAAAGCTTCGGCCTACGTCGGCGAACGCGCTGAATTAGCGGCGCTTCGGGCAGCAGTGCGCCGTGGCGATCACCGAAAAGTCTACGTGTTCCGGATCGACCGGCTGTCTCGAGCGGGCGTGCTTGGTACTTTTACCATCGCCAACGAGTTCAAGGTCGCTGGCTGCGCGCTGGTGACCGTGGCGGATGCCTTCGAGCTCGAAAGCCCCGCCGGGCCCATTATCCTGGCCGTGCTCGCGACGTGCGCCCAAATGGAGCGCGAGGCCATGGCCGACCGGATCAACGCTGCCAGGGAGCGCGCAAGGGCTCAGGGGCTCGACTGGGGCCGTCCGCGGGTGCTCCTCGACGACACGATCCGGATCGCGGCGAAGCGAGTGGCCGGGGGGGAGTCGGTTCGGAAGGCGGCCGCCGAGCTCGGCGTATCGAACAGCACCCTACACCGGGCGCTGAAGCGCGTTTCAAAAGCCACAGGGTAATTCGTCAGACAAAGTGCGGTTTGTCTGACGGCGAATTCCGCCACTTGACCGGGTGTTTCAAAGAGTTACTTTCGGGACATGAACGACGCGGAGGAACTTGGTTGCGGTTGCGGGCTTCTGCTCGCGCTCGCGCTCTGCGCGTACCTCGTTGGTCTGTACGTCGCGCGTTGAAAGGTTTCGGGGCATGGAAAAAAAAATCGAGTTGGTCAGTGCTCCACTGATACACGAGGCGTTGTGCGTCTTCGGCTTAGCCGACGGGCGCACGTTGCAGGCCATGCCACAGAGGCCCTTTCGTCCGCGCGGGCTCGTGCTTTGGGACGTGCCGCCCGACGCAAAAGTGCTGGCGTTCATTGGGACGCAGCTGCAACAAGCCGTCACGTACGGTGAGGTGCCCGCGCGCTGGTTCGCGCACTGGCGCAGCTTCGCCGAAATCGCGAGGGCGGCCCAGGACGGAATTGAGCCCGCCGGTTGGGGTCACTGGGACAGTGTTCACCCGGGCGTGATGATTCGTTTGCGGTTCTCGGTGCCGGTTCCGGACGTGCAGGCGCTCATGTGGGGCCACACGGTCGACCTCTGAAAGGTTACTTTCGGGACATGGCAACAACACCCTCGTCCTTGTTGTTGCGCCGGAAGTACTCCGCGAGCTCGTTGAGACCTATCGCCTCTTTCAACGCCACGTGGCCAGACCAACGGAGCTAACCGATGAAAAAAACCTACCTAGTGCAGTCATGGACGAAGGAAGGAGCCCTCGAGAATAACTACGAGGTGTCGATCGAAAGCGAGCGCGAGCTCGCCGAGCTCAAGAAGTTTCTAAAAAGCAAATTCGGGCACGTGCTCGTGGCACCCGTGAAAAAAACTCTCAAGCCGGCGGGCGAGTCGCCGTTCAGCAAGGGTAGGAGAAAAAAATGATTTTCGCATCGACACTGATCTACGCGCTCGGCAAACAACTCGGCTACCAAGGGGCCGTTGAGGAGTTCCACCGGCAGCTGCGCGCGAGCGGCCCGGACACGCTGCCCGCCGCACGCGTGATGCAGCGCTTGCAGCAATTGGACGATGTGCAGCTGATGGTCGATCCGGGCTGCACGTCGATACCGAAAGCTCGGTGTCGCGCGTTCGGGAACGCGGCGCTTTCGCCGGCTGACGTGTGGGTCATGGTGGACGATGACACGGACGCAACGATCGACACCCTCGATTTGCTCGTGCAAGCCGCTCGCCAGGGCGGCGGCCTGGTGCTCGCACCGTGCCGACTGCGCGAGCAGCAACGGATCAACGTCGCGCTCTACAAACTCGACTGCGATCGGTTCTTGCCGGACGGCGCGCGCCTGATCCGTGCGCACGCGGGAGGCCTCGCGCTCGCCGCGATGTCGCGGCCGGCCATGAACAGCGTTGCCGAGCACTTCCGCGAGCTCGACGGCTTCCCGTTCATCGACCACGACGGCTCGGCTCGGCTCGCGCTGTTTAAGGAGCTCGTCTGGAACGGTCATTGGGTGGGTGAGGACGTGGCGTTTTGCGGTCGCTGTGCTGAGGCGGGCGTGCGGGTCGAAGCGCTCGCAAACGGCGTCACCGCGCACGCGGGGCAAGGCCTACTCTTGAACGAGATCGATCAAATGCCGGGACTCGAGGGCACCGGCTGGAAAAAGCCCTATACCGCGCCGTCCGTGCGCGACGCTTCAGCCGCCGAGCTCTTGATCCATTCGGAACGTCACCGCGCCGGCTGAGTTCTCGGACAACGAAAAAAAAGTGAGCCCAGCACTCGGCCCGGACAGCGCCATCGCGTTGCCTGGGCCGTTTGCGTTCCACTGCACGATCCCAGCGTTGCCCGTTGTGACTCGGAATTGCGAGCCTTGCGGGAGCTCGACTTGCAGCTGCGGCAATTGGAACGCCGAAATCACCGTGACCTGGATCTCGCCCGCGTTCGAGCCGAGCCGGTAGACGGTGCCGACGGCCGCCGTAGTGTGGGCGGGGATCATTCGCCCGGCCGCGTCTTGTCGCGCGGGTAATGAGAGCCTACGTCAAGCGTTGGGTGATGATCGGGGTTCGGGTCGGTGAGTTCTTCTTCGTACCCTTCGTCTTCGGGGGCTTCTTCGTCTACCGGCGTTAGGACGAGGTGCGGGGCGTTCTGGCGCGCTTCGCTGGCGTGCTCGATGCACAGCCCGCCGCTGTGGAAGGTGTAGGCCACTGGGTTTGCGCACGGCGCGTGAAAGCAGTTCATTCTTCGTACCCTTCGTCTTCGGGGGCTTCGGGGTTTGGCTCCGGAGCCTCGTTGTCATGGTCGGCGCTCGAGCCGCGGTACTCGTCCGTTTTGGGGTCGTGCGCCGGGTGATGGTGCGGCGGGCGGCGGGCGTTCGGGTTGATCCGCGCGCCGGGGCGCATTGGCGGCCGGCGCGGTGGCGCTCGCCGACCGCGTCCATGCACGCCGCGGCTTCCCGTGGCGAACGCGAGGAACCCAAAAAAGACGATCGCGGCGAGCAGTTTTCGGTCGAGGCTTTCGTTTCTCACTTGTCCCTCATCAGCAAGTATGCACCCGCGAGAAGAACCATCGCGCCTAGGCCGTCGAGTGAGGGCAAATGCACCGCGTTTAGTAGCTCATTGAGCGCGTCAAGCGGTTTCGGTACCGGCGGGCGCGTGGCCGTGTCGGCCGCGTGCTGAACGTCCGGCGTTGCGATCGTCGGGAACCCAAACGTGCGTTGGTCGAAGGTGATCGGTTTGACGATTTGAAAGATGGTGAAGGTCACGCCGCCGTGGGCTTCGAAGCGTTCGATCTGCACGCGTTGCAGGTTCGCGGCGGCCCAATTGCGGAAGGTGTCGAGCGTGCCTGGCCGCAAGTCGAGCCAGTAGCGCCCGACCGGCAACGGTTGCCGGCGTTCGAGGGTCATGGCGCAATCGCTCGCATGCTGACGGCCAAACTGTAGGACAGCGGCCCGGGGGTGACGATGCCAGTCACCGAGAACAGAAGCGACCCGGTCCCGTTGTGCTGGAAGAAATAGCTGCCTTGCACGTCGCTACCGGCAGCACCGGCGATGTTCAGGGCTGGGGTGACTGGCTTTGTTTGCCCAACGCCCAGCAAGTCGATATAGCCCACGTTGAGCACCGCTGCGCCCACGGTACCGGGCACGAGCAGTTGCAAGGAGGCCTCACACACGATCATGCCCGCGGGGTAGCGGTTCGTGATTGGGATCGTCCCCATGCCCACGCCCGCGGCGAGCACTCGACGTAGCGCTGCGTTCTCGGCGAGCGGCGTGAGGGTGACGCCCGCGCCGAGCACCGGTATCTGCGTCAGCAGCGATGCGATCGTGGCCGGCGCGGCCGCAACGTTCAGCGTCCCGCTCAGAGCGTTGAACGCCACGTTTGGAGAAAAATAGACGTCGACAAACCGCGCGGTGACGAGTCCCGCGCCGTTGCTGGATAAGCCCACGTCCACTAGGCACGTGTTGAATTCGCTGTCAGCCGCAACGGTGACCCCGCTGAAGCGGTAGCCGCGGGCAACGACTCCGCCGGCCACAGTGACAGCGGCGGCGGCAAAGCCGTTCACGCCCGTCGGGCCCGGACCCTCTGCGGTGAAAATGACACGCAAGCTTTGCCCGGTGCTCGCGGTGAGGTTGAGGGCCGCTGTCAATAGGCATTCGCTGAACAGCACTCGAGTTTGCGCGAGTGCATCGCCGGTGATGGCGCCGGTGATCTGCAAGCCAGTGAAGGCGTGAAAGGTGTTGCCGGTCGTGTTGATCGTGACCGTGCCGGCAATGGTCGCAGGCTGAACGAAGCTTTTCGTGTTCGGGGCAGTGATCTCCCAAAAGCCCGCCGTGGGCATCACGACATTTTCGGCTACCGCGGCATTGGGAATGGTGATCTGTCCCGCGGTGATGGCGAGCGCGGCCGCGAACGCGAACGCCGCGGCGATCGTCGTGAAGGGGTTGGCGCTCGAGCCCGTCTGGACTCCTCCAGCAAAGAGCGGATCGACAAAGTAGCGCCCGCGGAACGGCTGCACTGAGCCAGCAGGGCCCACGGCAGGGTCGACCACGAACACGTCGACGTTGCCGGGCGAGTTCGCCGCGGGCAGCGTGAAGCGCTCGCCTAGCGGTTGCGACGTTTGGAGAACACCAGCCATGCCAAACCGATCACGATGCCGGCGGACAGGTAGGAGGCACGGCGGGCGGTGAAGCCCCGGCTAAAGGGAGCGCCGCGAACGTCCCCCTAGACGCAAATTCTTTCGCAATCGAGTCGAGCGTGTGCGACACCGCGACCGGATCGATGTCTGGTGTGTAGTGGCTGGACTTGATGGCTTGCGCGGTGGCCAGGGCGTCGCCCGTGCGCGCTGCCTCCACGATCGATTTAAACGTCGTGTGGAGGTTGTGCACGTAGTCGCCCATCCCGGCTTCGAGCGTCGCGTACGCGCGAAACGCGCGCGGCGCTTTGCCCTCCAGCATGAGCTTGTGCAGCGCCTTCATTTGCGTTGAGCTGTTCAGCGTCGGTTCGTCGAACCATACGGGGCGAAACGCACCGCCCTCGTAGCGGTCGCTCGCGGTGATGTTGCCCACGTTGAAATTGTTGCAGCTCGAGCCGCGGCCGGTCTCGAGCCAAAGCTGCGCGAGTAGCAGTTGCGCCTCGCGCTGATGCGGGTGCTCGCCCACGGCAGCCAGCGCGGAGACCAACGCGCTCGCCGCGGTCGGCTCGGACACAGGGGTGCGAATGCGGGGAACTTCATGCATTAGCCAAAATCAGCGGATGCACCGCCGCCTCCGAATTTGCCGCCGCCGCCGCGCATGGCGACCGGCGCCCCGCCGCGGGGCGACCCCGGCTTGATTTTAAAGGCCACCACGCCCTTAGTGTTGCCCGTGTGCGTCGCGAGGTAGGTGATCCACTGGCCGTCGGTCTGCTCGGTTTTGATCGAGCCCTGCCCCTTTGCCCACAGTGTAGGCAAGAGCTGCCACGCCCGGGCCACTATTCCGGGCGTGGGCGGGCTTGCCGGCGTCCACCCCGCCGGCCATGGCGGGAGGCCTTTGGGCACCGCCTGAGGCCAGGGACGGGGCACAGTCGCGGCCTGCGTGGTCTTGGTGGCCGTGGCGGCGCTGGCCTTGGCAGCGGTGGCGGCGGCGGCGGCGGCGGCGGCATGGTCCTCCGGCTTGTTCGTGGCCTGGGCTTTGCGGTAGAGCCGGTGCGCGTGCTCGTGCGCCGCGCTCGGCAGGGCCGCGGTGGGGGGCACACCCCTCGCCGGCCGCTGCGACGCGGCGAGCATGATCAGGACAAGTAGCGCGAGCGTTCCCATGGTTCAGGCCTTTCCGTTTGGCTTGGGCGCGCCGTTGGTTTGGGTCTTTTGTCCCGCGCCGGCGGCGAACTGCGCAACCATTTGCTCGAGCACGCTGCCCTCACTCGGCTCGCGTTCCAGCGCTTCCTCGAATTGCTTGCGCAGGATGCGATCGGTGCTCGCGAGACTCTTCTCGAGGTTCTCGGCGCGCTTGTTCGAGACGACAAACAGCTCCACCATTTTTCCAAACGCGACTTCGTTTGCGTGCTTGTACGCCTCGGCCAAGAGCTTTGCGAAAAGCTCGAAGCGAATCGTCTCGGGGTCGCGCGTCACGCTCGCGCTCGAGCTCGAGCTCGAGCGCGTGTCGTCCTCCTCCTCGGCGGGCCGCACGGCGCGAATCAAGACGCCCTTCTCGTCGAGCGCTTCGATCAAGTCGGGAGACTTCGCGGCGATCGTCTTGCCGAGCGCGACCCATGCCGTGTTGCCGACTTCGAGGAGTGATACGTCACCCTCGCAAGTGATCCGGAGCGCGTGCGGCTTCGGCTGCATCATGAGCCACGCGCGCGTTGCCGCTGGCGTCATCGCTCCCCACTTCCGAGCGCGTCTTTACCGTACCAGTCCGGCCGCACGTGCGTGCGCGGCGTGAAGAACGCAGATACGTTCACGTCCAGGAGCATCGAGATCGATCCGGTGGCGAGCACGCGCGCGTTGCACTGAATGTCCTCGCCCGGAAACTCGCTGCCCGCCGGGGCGCGCGTGATCACACTGTCAAGATCGGTGAAAAGGCCGGCCTGCGTCGAGAATATTTGCGCGGGCAGTGCGCTCGGATTTGGGGCGACCGGTACCGGAATGGTCCGACCGATCTCTAGGGTGCAATAATTGAACAGCGTGACGGACGAGCGTCCTACGCCGATCGTCAAATCGAACGCCGCGAACACTTGCACCGCGCCCGCGCCGACGGTGTTTCGGATCGCTAGTAAGTTCAGCACAAAGAGCGGCGTCCAAGTGTCCGGGCGCCCATAGCTGACTCGAGCGAGCTGCGTGGTCTGATTGGCCACTGCCACGCCCGCGAGCGGGATGGACAGCGTCGTTTCGCTGCCCCACATGAACCACGGTGGGTTTTTGGCCTTCGACATTGGCGTTCAATCGAAGATGATCGTTGCGCGGCGAGCTCCGGCACCGGCAGGCGCGCCCGGAAACGAGGGCGTGGGGATCGAGGGGTGAACGGCGCCCGGGTGAATGCCGGGAATGCGATCGTACAGGCCTCGCGACAAGTCGAGCGCAGCGCGGCCGCCTGGAACGAAGTTCGCGGCCATGCTGGTCAGCGGGTTGTGAAGGGCGAGGTTCGTCACCGAGCGAAGCGCTTTGAGCGGGTTCAAGTGCGAGAAAAAACTGCCGACCACTTGCTGCGCGCGATGCGCGAGCTCGCCGCCGAATTGTTCCTCGAGTTCTTCGACGCTGAGCCCTTCGAGCATGGCCGCGATTGCCTCGAGGCCATCGAGGTGATCCGGATCGGCAAAGCCCGCCGCGTGCGCGAGCTGAAGCCCGCCGCAAATCGCACCGTGCAGCGCGGCCGCGCTCGCTTCGAGGTACTCGGGACCGGTGATCGCGGCGCTCGCGACCGGAGCCGTGTGTAGCGACGTCATCGCGTAATCGGTCGGCGTGGGCTTGTCGTCTAAGACGTGCTGGAAGTGCTGCCAGGGAATATCCACGCGCGCTTGAGCAGCACCGCGAACCGGGCGAATAGCGATTTGGGGACGAATGATGTACGCGCCGACCACCGCGCTCTGACTAGGAGGCGGATACATAAGCGGGAGCACCGCACCTCGGACTCCGTGCCGGATGCCGGGCCCCATACCTGCCCGCAAGCTCGGATCATCGATCGATCCGTCGCTACGCTGCACCACTGCGTGCCAGCTCTTGGGACCCGACCGCTTGACGATCGCGGTCGCGCCTTCGTCCTCACCCGTGTGGCGTAGTGAGGCAGCGTGATACGGTGCAAGATCATCGCAGTCGCCCCATCCGCGTTTGTTCACGGTCGCGAGGTGATCGAAGTGCTCGGCGCCCGGCGGTTCCGGCCGCCATTGGATGCCACGCAAAAGCGCGCGCTCGAACGTGGGCGCGCCTTCGGCAAGCATCGCCTCATTCAGGCGAGTCGTGGCTTCCAGCGCAGCGTCAAGGACCGGCGCCTTGACGTGCGCTTCTGGGATCGCGACGTTGATCCTCACGGGCTTCGCTCAGTGAATGATGCGACCGAGAAACGTGAAATTTGCGAAAATGGTGTCGGTACCAGTCAGCACGTTTGAGAGGTTCACGACCGCGCGGATCAGAACGCCCGGCTCTGCAGCCTTGCACGTAAGCCGAGTGCCGAACGCGTTCGCCTGGCCTAGCAGCTCCGCGTCCCAGCCGGTGATCTCTGCCTGCTGCAGGTCGGTCCCGACGTACAGCACAGTCAGCAGGCGGCCGACCGCGGTCGCTCCGACACGCACCGTGGAAACGAGCAAGCGCTCGGCACGGAACGGCTTCTGCAACTGGCCCTGGAAGGTGATCGTCGGCAACGCTGCGGTAAACGTTCCGCCGCCCGCTTGCGCGGCGAGCGTGAGCGGCACGAGGCCTTCGTCCGGTTGAATGACGCCCGGGGCAAGCTGCGCGCGCCAGTGTGGCTTCGGGGGAATGCGCATCCGTCGACGCACCGCGGCCCCCAGGATTTCGTTCCCCATGATCTCGCCCATGATGCCGTCCCCGTGCATGTCGGCGTAGTCGTCGCCGACGACGTCGAAGCTCCGGCCCAAGTTGCGTTGCTCGGTCGTGACGGTCTCTCGGATCTGGTCTCTGTTGCGCATTTTTTTGCCTTCGAACGTTCAGAAAATAAAATGGTGTTCCGTAACCCCCGGGGGTGCTCAGATCTGCGAAGCGACGCCGTGCAAGCCCATCTCCGGCGGGTAGTCGCCGGAAATCTTGCCGGTACCGCCGAGCTCGTAGCCAGCGACCGCGGCCGCGGCCAAAGCCACGTCGCGCAAAATCCCGCCGCCCATGTGCGTGTTGCGCCCGAGCACGTACGCGCCGATCGCGATGGTCCCGGCGCGTCCCAGGATCGGCAGGGTCGGCAACGTCGGGAACGACTTCTCAACGAAGCCGAAAATCGCACCGCCAATTGCGGCGCCGATCATGGTTTTGCCGGAGAGGGCGCCGGAGCTGCCCCCCCTGCGGCGTCGGTGACGGACCTTTTTTGGTCGGCTCGGCGAAGCGCTTACCCGGATGATCGGGCTTGGCGCACGCGCCGGAAATGCTCGGACGATTTGAGTGCGGGCGTAGCTTCGACGACGTCTGGCCATTGGGCCTAGAACAGCACCAACGGGGGGGGTGGGTCAACTAAGACCCACCCACTGAACACCGCTTCAGTGCGTACTATTCGCACGAGGGGGGGCTAGATCTGCGGCCCGAGATCCGACTACCCTCCGTGATCACCGGGGCACTAGTGCTCCCGTCGCGCCGTAGTCGCGAAATAACTACACCCCACCCCGGGTTTTAGTCTCACGACAGGCTACCGGGTTGGGGTGTCGGTCTTTTTTCCACGGTAACCGAACCGGACGGCCTTAGGGGGCCTCACCCATGGCGTTAACGCGCCGAGAGCTAAAAAGAGAGATAGCACCGGAAGTACTACCCGGTCAATTGTCCCTTTTTGTCGAATTCGGTCCAAATCCGGACCAACGTCGACCCAACGTCGACCCAACGTCGACCGGCAGGCGCCAGAGGGGGACGGTTTTCCCGATTCGGGGGGGCTGCCCCCTCCGGTGCACGTGCGACGCGTGCCTGAACGGCCGGCCATGAGCTGGAAGCGGAAGCTAGAGCGGCGGAAGGCCTTCACGAAGGGGCGCCCCGGGCTTTGCGCGTGCGGGCGCTGGGGCGAATTCGACCCGACCGCCGCAAAAATCCTGTGCAAGTACTGCTTTAGGCTTTGGTGCCGGAAGGTGGGGCTTCCTGGATAACCCCATGTTCCCCGGTCCGCATGTGGCGGAAGCACGCGCGGCGTTCGCGCGCGCGCTGGAAAACGGCATGAGCTCGAAGCGGGCGCACGGCCTAGGCGTGATAGCGAGCTTCAAGGAAGGCTGGATACCGCGCCGATCGATCGCCCGGTGGATCGGGGGCTGTGTGCGCACCGTCGGGCGGATGATCCACCAAGCAAAAGAGATCGGCCTGCTCAGCACGGCGCGCGCGAAAAAGCACGAAATCCCACCGGGCCGAAGCGAGCCGTTCACGTGCGGCTGGTCTCACCGGTGGATCATCGGTTGGGGCCAGGCCGGCAAAGCCGTCAACGACGCTGTCCATGCCGCTCGCGCGCGCTGGCTGGTCAAGCATGCGGCGCCTGAGCGCAAGCCAGTTGCAGCGGCGACAACACGGGGGGGCATGGAGCCTTCCGCCGCTGCCCGGCCAGAGTATCAGCGCCGCAAGTGGACCGCCGCCGAAATCGATCAAGAGCTCGAACGGCTCGAACGGCTGAACAAGCCGCCACCCTGGGCACCCGACACTTCCTAGCCGCCGTCAAGGGGAATTCGGGGGCCCGTGTTTC
>Ga0302204_1000234_pt1 | contig 19272 bp, 8 predicted proteins | sample II_Fen_E1_2_FD_194578 | JGI IMG/M metagenome (GOLD analysis project Ga0302204, IMG submission 194578) | Peat permafrost microbial communities from Stordalen Mire near Abisko, Sweden - II_Fen_E1_1 | ecosystem: Environmental > Terrestrial > Soil > Wetlands > Permafrost | place: Sweden: Abisko...
ATTTCACCTGATACTTTACTCCCGGAATTTTTCCCTTATCCACCTGATAGTTGCCTCCTTTTTTTACAAGTTCCAGTTCTACCAGTTTGTTATCGGAAGGAAGGCATAGTAATCCTTTAGCTATCGTCTGATCCCCGTAAACAGTTAAGTCCATGTTCGACCAGTCGATTTTATCGGTGGATTGTGCCAGTTTGGCATGAGGGATTACAGCTCCATCACGTACTAAAATGACACATGGAATCTCAGCAGTTTCAATCTTGCTCCAACCGGCAGGGTACGTTTTACCCGTCTGGTAATCGATCCATTTACCACCCGGCAAATATACCTGGCGGCTAGTTGCACTTTGCATCATTGGGGCTACCAGGATATCCGAACCAAACAAATATTGGTCGTCTACCAACCATGCACCGGGATCATTCGGGAATTCAATAAACAACGCCCGCACCATAGGCAGTCCTTTTTCGGTACAGTTCTTTGCCTGGGCATATACATACGGCATCAATTTATATTTCATTTCTGCCGATTCGCGAAAGGCTTTCACAAAGCTTTTGTTATACAACCACGGTTCTTTGGGAGGTGCCCCGTGTGCCCGGCTGTGTGAACTCAAAAAGCCCATTGGCAACCACCGGCGATACAGGTCTTCCGGTGAAGAAACCACAAATCCTCCTATGTCATGGCTCCAGAAGGAGAACCCGCTTAACCCGAAGGACAGGCCTCCACGCAGTTCCGATTCCATGCCTATATCGGTATTGGCGGCATCACCACCCCAATGCAATGGGTAACGCTGACTGCCTGCCCAGGCACTGCGTGCCCAGATAATATTATCACCGGTAGTCTGTTTCGTAATTTCTGCCACCGCTTTATTATAGCGTAACGGATACAGGTTGTGCTCATACCAGCCGCCACGTCCCGAAGCATACATACCTTCCAGGGGAGCTGCTTCTCCGAAATCAACCTTGATAGCCCCTACCCCCATTTTCAACAATCCGGCAAGTTTATCCTGATACCATTTCACCGTATTCGGGTTTGAGAAGTCAAGCACGGCATCTTCATACGGCATTTCCCCCTTGCTGTTTTTTACATTCAGGTTCTTGTCGATAATCTCGGAGAAGAACTTATTCTTAGGTGTAAAATAGGGAAGTTGCCACAAGGAGATATGGAAACCATCCTTTTTCAGGTCGTTGATCATCTTTTGCGGATCACTGAAGCGGGAAGGGGAGAACTTGTAATCGCACTGCCAGTCTGTTTCAAACCATCCGGTATCAAAGTGGATCACATCAGCGGGGATTTTATTCTCCCTCAGCTTAGCAGCTACTTCGTATCCTTCCTTTTGTTCGAAATAAGTTATGCGGCTCATCCAGGTACCAAACGACCATAAGGGAGGCATGGATGCTTTCCCGGTTATTTCGGTATATTCGTTCAGGACATCCTTTGGTTCACCGATGAAAACGAATAAATCCAATGCTTCGTCTCCCATAAAGAGTTTGTTGGCACCTACGTAGGTGTTTCCAAAATCACAGGTTACCGGTGCCGAAGTATGCATAAACATACCATAGCCCCGGTTGCTCATAAAGAACGGGATAGGTTTATACATCATGTCTGTTTCCGGTCCCTGCGGATCGGTAACAAACAGGTTAATCTTTTGTCCGCGTTTATCCAGTTTGGTGAACGATTCCCCACAACCGAATATCTTTTCATTCGGTGAAAGCGAGAATACCGGATTTATCTCCCGGCTGTTATCCACCCCTTTTTTGATAAAGTTGAAGGGCAGTATCTTTACCTGAGTAGAATCATTGTCTTTCCAGCGACGGGTATCGGTCAGCATTTTACCTGAAGCATCCAACAGCATAATGCGAAAGGGATTTTCTTCAATCAGTATTTTTCCGTAAGCACTCTGGTACAAATGCCCTGTTTTTGTTTTAGAGTATTTCCAGGAGTCATCTTTTCCCGGTTCCCTGACCAACATAGGTGAATCGAAAGGTTTCGGCTGTACGGGTGTTGTCAGCATCCTGATTCTGATAGTCCGGGGGGTAATGAAGTCCACCGTAAAACTTAATTCAGGATTCTGTTGATAGGCTGCACCCGGAAAATCAAGCATGGTCAGATCCTGTGGCAGGATGGTATTCACATCAAATGCCTGACGGGCATACAACGAACTACGTTTCCAACTGATGGTTCCTTTAGCGGTAGCCGGATCGAACGTTGCCAGTTTATCAGCAAAGAAGAAGGTGTTGTGAAAATCTTTAAAATCAACGCTTACATCCACAGGATCACCCAGAATACGTTTCTCTTGCGCTACAAGTGGCTGGGCACTTATACAAACTAACAGCAATAATGCTGGAATAATGTGTGTTTTCATAGTATAGAACCCCGAAAGGGGATTAAGTTAGTACTGTTTTTATTTAAATGTAATTTATTTTCTATATTCTTATTCTAATCCCGTTATTGTAAAAACCTCTAATCTTTTATTTCTTATCCCCCTTTACAGGTTAGGGGTTCTTCCCCAATTCCCTTTTAAGGGCTACGGATTTAAAGACAGACTACGTTCAATTTCACTTTTTAAACGGGTACTATCCTCTTGTTGCTCTTTCAAAAATGATATACTTTCAGGAAATGCACTCATAGCCCTGAATATCTTCCATTTTATCAAATCATGCTCTTCGTTTCGATAAAAACATTCTTTAAGCGGCTCTAACAGTTTGGGCTGATGCTCATAAAAACAAATAAACCCGATAACATCGATCAATTCGCTTAACTTGCACAAATCATCGCTACCTAAGCCCTCTACTAAATCAGGCAATGCAATGGTTCCGATTCTGATTAATGTCCTCCCTGCAATGTCACGCGGCAGTGGATAACTGACCTTTTTAAAATGGGCTTCAGGAATGACAGCATACTGATTATTGCCTATTTTCCCAAGTAAATGAATCAATGGAATAACTGCATCTTTTCCAAACGAAACAAGTGAATTACATATTTCAATCTTCGAATAGAGCTTTTTCTCCTTTATCAAAGCGTCAATCAAACAATCAATGACTTTCAAATCAAGATAGTTTTCTAACAGCCTTGCTCCAAGAGTTCTTTCACAAGGTAAATTACTTATTAATAATTCAAGCCGTTGTTCCAGAGAGGTATCAGAGTATTTATTCTCAATCCCATCTACAATAAATCCACGATTTGCTAATTCTTCAATCTTACTTTTCATTCGATACAGAGTTTCTACTGAACTTGTAATGTGTTGGACAATCTGATATCAGCCGACGTACTACCCACCATGATCCTTACTTTCCCTTTTTCAACCGTAAAGGCATGTTTCTCCACGTTCCAGTAAGCCAGGTCCACCGCTTTCAGGGGTATATCCACCGTGATTGTTTTTCCGGCATGTATAAACACCCGTTTAAACCCTTTCAGTTGTTTGATGGGCCGTTCCACCAACGAACCGGGATAAGCCACATAGAGTTGCACCACTTCCTCGCCATCCTGTTTGCCGGTATTCTCTACCTGGACGGAAACAATGAGTGAATCGGAAAGGAGGGGTTTAGAAGTTTTAAGGCCGGAATATGAAAAGGAGGTATAGCTTAACCCGAATCCAAACGGATAAAGTGGTTTCCCCTTAAAATACTGGTAGGTGCGTCCATGGCGGATATCGTAATCCATCATAGACGGCAGGTCGGTAATGCTTTTCACCCAGGTCTGGGTAGTGCGTCCAGCAGGATTGACCTTTCCAAAGAGTACATCCGCCAACCCATTGCCCAGTTCCTGGCTGTTATTGGTGACATGCAGGATAGCAGGCACATTTTCCTGCGACCAGTTGATGGCAAACGGAAAATTACTCACCAATACCATTACAGTCCTTGGATTGGCCTGTGTCACCACTTTTACCAGGTCTTCCTGTTCCAGGGTGATAGCTTTGCGGTCAACCCCTTCACGCCCATCGCTCGGCACAGGGGATACCATCCATCGTGCATCCGTGCCATATGGGTGATTCCCTACGCATACAATTGCTACATCCGCTTTGCGGGAGGCAATAGTGGCTAAGTCCATTGCATCGGAGGGTGCATAATATACTTCCACCTCTTTCCCTACGGCATTTTGGATACCCTGCAGGATAGTCACGGCATAAGGCGGTGTTCCGCTGTACCAGTCGAGGAGTACTTCGTTCGCACGAGGTCCTATCACAGCAATGGATTTTATCTTCGTGATGTTTAATGGCAACAGGTTCATGGAGTTCTTCAGCAACACGACCGACTTTGCAGTCACGGTGCGTACTAAAGCCTGCGTCTGCGGCTTCAACCACGGCGAAACGGTATCGGTAACCCCAATGTTGGCATAAGGTACTTTGGTCTGATCAGCATCCAACAGTCCCAGGCGAAGTGCCACATAAAAGTTTCCACAAATAGCGTTGTCTATATTCTTTTCAGTCAGCAATCCTGTTTTTAAGGCATCGTACACAGACGGTTTGAAAGTATCCAGAAACTGTCCCACTGTAGCCTTTACAACAGCAGCAGCCCCTTCTGTCAGGCTTGGGAAAGCTTTATGTGAATTGACCAGTAATTTTAAGGCTCCCCCATCAGTACAAATAATGCCGTTGTTGCCCCATTCATCACGGGTCACGTTTTTCAGTATCGGGTTTATGGTCATGGGAACTCCGTTCCACGAATTGTAGGATGCCATAAAAGCCCGTGATCCTCCTTCGGTAATCCCTTTATAGAATGGGAAAGAATAATACTCCCTGAAAAGCCGTTCATCAAAGTTGGAAGAGGTAGAGTCACGCCCATCCTCATTGCTGTTGGCCATAAAGTGTTTCATCAGCGAGGCAGATTTCCAGTACCCGGGATTGTTTCCCTGCAGCCCTTTTACAAATGCCACCGTCATGCGCGAACCAAGCCAGGCATCTTCCCCGTAACTTTCTTCGGTGCGTCCCCAGCGTGGGTCACGTGCCAGGTCGGCATTGGGTGCACGCATCACCATGCCGCCTTTATTCAGGTTTGGGTTTTGGGTATAAAAACGTATTTCAGTTGCTTCTGCATCCGCCACTTGTTGTATCAGCTCAGGGTCCCAGGTCTCGCCCAGTCCGTATGATTGAGGGAAGATAGTGGTAGGATAGGTTTTAGGATTTATTTTCGTATTGAAATCGCCCCAGTTAGCAGGTCCGCCCAATGCCATGCCATGCAGGCCTTCTGATTGTCCGGTATTGCGTATTCCCAGTCGTGGAACCCCCAGGTTGGTGGATAAGGCATTTACCTTCTCATCCAGAGTCATCAACAACAGCAGGTTATCCAACCTTTCATTATCGGTCAAAGCTGTATTTTGAAATGGATATGTGGTCTGTCCGTGTACCGTGATCTGTAAAAAAAGGGTAAACAGAAGGATTCGGAAAGTAGTGATTTTCATGAATTAGGTCCGGTTTGTTAACAGGACAAAAATACAGTTTTTTTAAACAACAGACCTAACAGGATGTTTCCTATTTGGGGTCTAAATGTACTTTTCAACTGCAAGTGAGTGCTTCACTTCGAGTAAAGAACTACTTCTGTCAATGTATCCGGGAGTGGGCTCTTTTCCTGTTTTTAGGCCATATAATGCATAGAGTTAGAGTTATATCTTACTCTTTTTAATAAGGCAATTTTAAGCCGCCTTATTTAAAAGCCCAATTTCCCCACTTTTTGCCCCGAATGATATTATGTGCTGCGCTATATGTAGATACTGCCGTATCGGTGATCCTTTAAAGCGTACGTAGTAACTTTAAGTATTGACAACAAGAATATCGCAGCAACAGGCATTGCATTGTTTCTTTTATGGACATATCAGGAAGGACAGGAAGAACATATCAAATTTTCATTGATCTTTCTAAATGCAACAACGGAATGCAGATAAATCTGAGAATATGTGTTTCCCATACGTTTATGTTTATCCCCTACGGGGAATTGTAAGATCGTATATTCCTTTTCTATGGTTATTTATCCCCTACGGGGAAGTATTAGATGGTTAGTTCCTCCGTCCTGCCAGATATACAAATGTAATGGTTCTCAATCCTTTTCCCGTAGAGAATAAATAGCCATAGAAACAACCATCGGATAAAACATTTCCCCGTAGGGGATCAACAGAACTAGTCTATAGGTTGATAGATGTATCTTTCGTCAAGATCAATTTCATAAGTCTTAATATCCGGCATAATGGGGTAATCTCCTACCATAAATATAAAATCAATGGCTTTCAATCCTTTTCCCGTAGGGAATAAATAACCATAGAAACAATCAGCAGAGAAAACATTTCCCCGTAGGGGATCAACAGAACTAGTCTATAGGTTGATAGATGTATCTTTCGTCAAGATCAATTTCATAAGTCTTAATATCCGGCATAATGGGGTAATCTCCTACCATAAATATAAAATCAATGGTTTTCAATCCTTTTCCCGTAGGGAATAAATAACCATAGAAACAATCAGCAGAGAAAACATTTCCCCGTAGGGGATTAACAGAATTAGTCTATCGGTTTATAAATGTATCTTTCATCAAAATCAATTTCATAAAGTTTTAAAAACTCAATATACTCTTCAATGAAAGTTCGTTTTTTGTGATGATGTTCTTGTTGGTCAATATAATTAGCGATACTCGGTATTTGTGATTTTCCGTAACTAAATGCTCCAAAACCTTCTTGCCAGGAAAATTTACCCATTACTAAACTATTGTCATTTATCCAAAGTGTCGAATTTCGCTTTACATCATGCATTAATGCAGAAGGCGCTTGTTTTGGGCTCATGCTAACCAGTGCATGTACATGATCAGGCATTCCATTAATCAGATACGCTTTATGACCGTTATTTGTAATAATTCCGCTCATGTATTTATATAAATCTGCTTGCCATGTTGGACTAATTAAAGATATCCGGTTTTGAACGGCAAAAACGAAATGCAGATAAATCTGAGAATATGTGTTTCCCATACGTTTATGTTTATCCCCTACGGGGAATTGTAAGATCGTATATTCTTTTTCTATGGTTATTTATCCCCTACGGGGAAGTATTAGCTGGTTATTTCCTCCGTCCTCCCCGGACATGCAATCAAAATTAAATGTACAAAAGGTCATACACATTGTTGAGAACAGATAAGTGTAATCTGGATTTCATGTCAGGTCATTGTAAACGCATACGAAGTACTTCTATATGAGCCTCAGTTTATTTTTCTTCTTTCTTGTAATTTTTAATATAGTCCTTCAAGAATGAATTGATTTTATCTTTCTCAATACCAAGTTCAGAGTTTACAGCAGAATATATTCCCTCGTTAGTACCTGGATACTTAAATAGAGCAAGTACCTTTTCTGCTCCTCCAATCTTAATTGCATAATCTATAAATACAGCACCAACTGTATAAAATGGATTTGATCCATCCGGGAGTAAAGTATAGTATGAATCAAAATCTGCCAGATTTACAGTAGGATTCTCATGTATGTATCTCTTTAATAATCCGATATTCTCCGTGAAATTTCTTGACCCACTACCGCCATAATAAGTAGCAATACCTTCTTGAAATAAGAATGGTGCATTGGCATATAAAGGAATGAATAAAGAATGTGTCAATTCATGTAAATGATCAGGTATACAAGATAATAATATGCAGGGAGTCCTTGAATATGACATTCCTGCCCCCTTAAAATGGCTTCTTAATTTAGTATATGGTATCCCCAAAATTGCAGTACATTCATCGATGCTGTTTCCAAAAATGTAGGTTATGGGGAAATCCGTTTTGATATGATAATAGTTTTGAATAGCTTCAAATGTTGCTATGGATTTCTTTGTATCCCGAATAGTTTTCTTATCCATGGGATATGAATATGGATAGTAGTAGTTTATTCTTCCTAAACTGAATGATTTCAAATGTTGTTTATTAAAGTAAAAAGCGTTGTAGAACTTATATTCTCCATGCTCTTTTTTAGCGCAGATACGATAAATCAAAAGAATATTATTTTTATCACTATCATTCTCGAACCTGAACTTAGTAAAAATTTCATAGAAATCGTCGTCAAGTTTCCGTATATCAAAAGTTACATGATTCCCGGTTTTGTAAATGGGAAGTTCCGGGCTTAAAGCATACTTTACTATATCAACAAAGTTAGATTTCCGTTCTTCTTCATTCCAATAATGCATAATCGAACTATCATTCTTTAAAGCATACAACCCGAAATAATTCTTCCATAATGCTGCAATCTCTTTGACATCTTTATCCGTAGAATTTAATATATCTGAACTAAAAGTTATTTTCTGTCCAAACACAGAAATATTGATTATCAGTAGAAAAAAGCAAAGTAGTCTTCTCATTTTTGTCAAGCTTAAAACATTGTTAAATTAGTTGTACACCATTCTGCCATAGATACAAACCTATTTAAATATACAAAGGCCCATACCTGTTACTGTGAAACATATCCCGGCCACAGACACACTATTTTCTTATTTAATGAAGGATGATATATCCGGCACTACGGGGTAATCTCCTAACATAAAAATAATGCTTTTCAATCCTTTTCCCGTAGGGAATAAATAACCATAGAAACAATCATCCAACAAAACATTTCCCCGTAGGGGATTAACAGAATTAATCTATCGGTTTATAAATGTATCTTTCATCAAAATCAATTTCATAAAGTTTTAAAAACTCAATATACTCTTCAATGAAAGTTCGTTTTTTGTGATGATATTCTTGTTGGTCAATATAATTAGCGATACTCGGTATTTGTGACTTTCCGTAACTAAATGCTCCAAAACCTTCTTGCCAGGAAAATTTGCCCATTACTAAACTATTGTCATTTATCCAAAGCGTCGAATTTCGCTTTACATCATGCATTAATTCAGAAGGTGCTTGTTTTGGGCTCATGCTAACCAGTGCATGTACATGATCAGGCATTCCATTAATCATATACGCTTTATGACCGTTATTTGTAATAATTCCGCTCATGTATTTATATAAATCTGCTTGCCATGTTGGACTAATTAAAGATATCCGGTTTTGAACGGCAAAAACGAAATGCAGATAAATCTGAGAATATGTGTTTCCCATACGTTTATGGTTATCCCCTACGGGGAATTGTAAGATCGTATTATTCCTTTTCTATGGTTATTTATCCCCTACGGGGAATTATTGGATGGTTAGTTCCTCCGTCCTGCCAGATATACAAATGTAATGGTTCTCAATCCTTTTCCCGTAGGGAATTAATAACCATAGAAACAATCAGCAGATAAGACATTCCCCCGTAAGGGATTGACAGAATTATGTTATGGCTTAATGTTTTCTTTTTTAACTTTCTTTTTTCCATCTTTTTATCACTTCCTCAAACTTTGCATCTTTCCAATTAGTCTTCCATTCATCGATGAATTTGACAGACTGAGATTTTGGCTCTGGATTTGGCATATCTAATTTTACAACAGATGGAAGTAGAACAGCATCACCAACTATTAAGCATTCACCTTGTCCTAAATTTGGTAATATGTCTGCAATAGCATTTGCGTTGTCTGGCATTAAAGCTTTCACGTAATTCTGATCATTTGTATTAGTTAACCGTAAAGCAATAAAGTTATTACACTGAGAAAAAATAGTTTCAGAAACTTCGGATGGTCTTTGACTAACAACCATTAAACTTAAACCATATTTTCTTCCTTCTTTAGCAATTCTTTCAATTGATTTTTTTGAAGCATCAAATTCAGCTCCTCCAGTTCTAGGAATATAATTATGTGCTTCTTCACAAACAATCATAAATGGAATATCATTTTGATCGCCAATTTTATGTTTTAGTTTTGAATAATGAAATGCAAAATCAAAGACTAGCCGTGAAATCAAACTAACACAAATACTTAAAACCTCAAAAGGAATACCACTTAGATCAATAATTGTTATGTTTGATCTGTCAATATATCCAAGGAACTGCTTTAGAATAAATTCAAAATCTTCAGTTTTATAATCAGTACTTTCTTTAGTTTCGGGTTTCATGATAAATTTCAATCTTTTATCTCTAATCTTTGTTTCAAATCTTGAAACAAATCGATCAAATTCTCCATTGAAACCTCCAAATTTCGCAATTTTATAACCTTTAGTGTCATGTTTACTATTACCTGTTGACTCTTCAAATTCGAGCACATCCCAAAGTAATTCAAAATTATACTCAATTTCTGAATCATCTAATAAAGCAAAATATGTTTTACCTCCTTTATTAAATATGGTTAAGTTGTTTGTGTTATTGATATAATTAAAAACCTCTTCTATGTCAAAATAGACGGGCGTATCATAATTCACTTTATCTTTTAATGTTGGATTATGTCTCTCTTTATTTAAAATTACTGCTTTTTTAAATTGAGAAACTTGATTGTGGTGATTATTTTCATTCCCTTCAATAAAAAGTGTCTCTAGTTCAGCCGAGTTCATTAACCAATATGGCAGTTTTAAAGAATCAACATCTAAAACATTAAGGGTGAATTTCTCATCTGAATGAAGGTCAAAAGCAGATTTATATTCTGAATGGATGTCAAATATTATAACATGAGAGTTCTTTTTTGATGAAATATTGAGATTCTTATTATTCGAAATTCCGACTACATCTTGAAGAATTTTTGATACAGTACAAGATTTGCCGGAACCAGTTGAGCCTACTAACGCAATATGTTTACTGAAGAACTTATTACCATCAATTTTGAATTCAATTTTATTCTGAATAAGTTTACCAAAAGGGAAGTTAAAATCTTCATTAGAATTAAAAATTATGTCTAATGAACTTTGTTCAATTACATAGGAGGGTTCTGTGGGGCTAGGAATAAGAGATGCCCCCCTTGTAAACTTACTATCTTCAATGTATCCTACTGGTTGAGTTGATAATATAAACTTTAAACTATTTGTAGCATCACTTGAAACACTTGATTTAATATTTTGAATTAAACTGATTACCTTGTTCAAATTGCCATCTGAAATTTCAACATATTTTCCAATTTGGAGATCTTTTTTATGTGTTTCAAATATTTTCTCATCTTTTATCTCAATAAGTATTGAGTTTGGTGAGCTTTCAAGCACTTTTCCTATTTCTTTCATAAATTAGTAGATAAAGAGAGTAAGTATTTTATTTCATTTATTTCTTTGGATTCAATTGTTTCTATATTACAATCTTCAATCGTTTTTAAAAAGTCTATGTTATTTTCTGAAATTATAAATATGTCATCAATATTCGTTTCTTTAATTACCAGTTCGAATTCAGAATATAGACAAAGACGAAGCCTAAATTCAGATTTACTATCCTTAACCATCTTCATTGGTTCTCGTAAAAAGTGTTTGATGTCAAATTGTCCAGCAATATATCCACGTTCAACAGATATTTTCTTGGAATTTAATCTTTTCCAAATAGAATTAAGTTTTTCTTCATCGCATTTAAGACAAACTATAGGACATTGATGTAGTTTAATTTTTGTGTTGTATTTATTGATAAAGTCCTCTATCAGTTGAACTGCTTTTGTGTCAAAGTCAGTTATAAAATCAGCATCTAAAATGATTGCTCTTATTCGAGAATTTTTATTTAAATTCTCTCTCATCTGGTCCCGTCTCTTTTTCAGAAGCTTTTCATAAGAGTTTAATTCTCTAGTCCATCTTGTAATTGCTGTTCTCTTTTTCTCTTTTAATTCTGAAATGAACTCAAACTTTTTGACTTTTCTACTATCGGAATTATGGTTTGTACTTATTTGAGCAATTCGATGAATTGAATTAGGATAAAATATTTCTTCTGAGTCTTCTGTGCTAAATCCTTCTCCAGATAATGCAACAATAACAGCTTTTTCTAAGTCTACTAAAGAAGCTCCAAATTCCAATTCGAACTTTGAAATAAAACCTGATATGTCTTTAAACCCAGCCAATTCAAAAATCAAACTTTCAAATCCTTTGTCTTTACTGGAAAGTATTTGATTTATGTCAGAACTTGTCAATACTCTTTTACTTCCGACTGTTTCATTCGGAAAATGAGCATAAAGTTTATACTTAATGTTCTTAGATGGATTTTTATAATAGTAACTCATCATCTGCAATACAGGTTTATAAATACTAGACAATGTAAACTTATCTTTTGTCTCGTGATATTTGCACTGTATCGCTTCAATACCAGTTGGAGTGGATATATCAATGTCTTCTATTGGACCCTCAATAGTAATTTCAGAATTAGAATCTGTCAGAAGAATTTTCTGGAGTGTTACAATGAATTGATATATGAATCCTTGTATCGTGTAATCTGCTGTTCTACTCATATTTTGCATGTCTGATTTTTGTAGCATTTGCCATAACACCTATATCTACGCTCTCCAATTGCCCACACCCCTCAATTAAGCAGTGTCTACTGGAGTCCCTTATTCTTTTTAATTAAATCCCGCACCAAAGATAAATACTTTATTTTTGTTAACCTAATTATTCTGTAAATTGTCTAATTAGACATCAACGATTTATAAAACGGGTATAGCGCTGTGCTACAACTCATCATTCAGGATACATAATCATTTTCCAATAGATAAAGAACACTATTGTCATTATTCCCATAACCTATTTCTACTTTTAATACAGATACTATCCGCTTCATACAGAAAATAAAATCAACAACAAGATAATATAAATCAAAACAATCAGGTTTTTGTTCTTTCCTGCCCCTATCTTTGGTCTTTCTATTTTGTAAGTTGAACCCTTAATTCAAAAACTATACTTTTATGAGAAAAATCAGATCACTATTAATCCTGCTGGCAATTTATTCCCTCTTTTTCACTTCCCTGAAGGCTGAAAAAAGGCAAATGGAATACCTGAACCGGGGTCTTGTTGCTGTAAAAGTCGGTAACGGCGTCTTCCTGAGTTGGCGGATGCTGGGAACTGATACTAAAAGTATCTCCTTTAACCTCTACCGCAACAACAATATTCTGGTCAACCAGGCACCCATTGCTACTTCCACGAATTATCTGGACAGCATTGGCACCCTGGCCGATACCTATACGGTAAAACCCATCCTGAATGGCAAAGAAGAACCTGCTGAAAACGCGACCCCGGTCACTCCATGGGAACAGCAGTTTAAGACCATCCGGCTGAACCGTCCTGAAAGCGGCATTACCCCGGATGGGATAAGATACTCCTATGTGCCGAACGATTGCAGTGTGGGCGACCTGGATGGCGATGGTGAATATGAGATAGTTCTGAAATGGGATCCTACCAATGCCAGGGATAATTCACAGTCGGGTTTCACCGGCAATGTATACCTGGACGCCTACAAGCTGAACAGCACACAGCTCTGGCGCATTGACCTGGGCAGGAATATCCGGGCTGGTGCTCACTACACCCAGTTTATGGTGTATGACTTTGATGGCGACGGCATAGCCGAAGTGGTTTGTAAAACAGCTCCCGGTACGGTCGATGGAAAGGGGAAAAATGTACTTATGAATGCCGACAGTCCTGATGCCGATTACCGGACCAGTGTTATCAAGACTACCGGCAAAGAAATGAAAGGAATTATAATGAGTGGTCCCGAATACCTGACCCTCTTCAGCGGCAAGACCGGTGAAGAGCTCAATACGATCGCCTACATCCCGCCACGGTCTGCCTCCACCACAACCCCGACGCCTGAACAACTGAAAGAAGGGTGGGGCGATAATTACGGAAACCGGGAAGACCGCTTCCTGGCTTGTGTGGCGTACCTGGATGGCGTGCATCCCAGCGTGGTGATGTGCCGCGGATATTACACCCGGGCTGTGCTGGCTGCTTACGATGTAAAAGATAAGAAACTGGTTCAACGATGGATCTATGATTCGGGAACTACACCCGGCGTGGGCGCCTACAACCAGGGGAATCACAACCTGAGCGTGGGTGACGTGGATGGTGATGGGAAAGATGAGATTGTGTACGGGGCTTGTGCCATTGATGACAACGGCTCCTTGCTTTACCGCACCGGGCTGGGACATGGTGACGCCATGCATCTGGCTGATCTGGATCCTGACCGTCCCGGACTGGAAGTATGGGAAGTACATGAAAACATGGATGCTGCCTATGGGTACGAACTGCATGATGCCCGCACAGGCAAAATACTCTGGGGTAAATCTACCGGTGGGGATAACGGCCGCGGACTGGCAGCCGACATAGATGCCACCCACAGGGGCTTTGAAATGTGGAGCGCACAAGGTACAGGAGTCTATTCCTGCAAAGGCGTTCAGATTTCAAAACATAAACCGTCTGTTAACTTCAGGATTTACTGGGATGGAGATTTACAGGATGAATTATTAAACCGCACAAGCATTGACAAATGGACAGGCAATGGTACCGTACAGATTATGAACTTCACCAATGCCGCTTCCATTAACGGCACAAAAGCCACTCCCTGTCTGAGTGCCGATATACTGGGCGACTGGCGTGAAGAAGTGATCCTGCGTAGCACGACCGATTCCAGCAAACTGTTTATTTATACCACCACCATCCCCACCACGCACAGGCTTTTCACGCTTATGCACGACCCAATGTACCGGGTAGGTGTTGCCTGGCAAAATGTAGCGTATAACCAACCCCCTTATCTGGGTTTTTATATAGGTGATGGAGTGGACAATATACCCCAACCGGATATCTATACACCCAGATTCATAAAGGAGAAGTAAAGAAAGAACTCAAAAACCCCAAGCCCCTAAAGGGGATGTGAAGAAAATATCCATTAGGAGACAATGGTAATTCACATCCCCTTTAGGGGCCTGGGGTTCTTTTTATTTACTGATCAACATTTCCGTTATCGGTGTCCCGATACAGCCACTGGGCATTTGAATGTGCAACAAGGCAGCCACGGTGGCGCTGATGTCGGTCATGTGGGTGGTGCGGTTGGTGGCACCATGTTCAATTTTCCATCCCATAAAGATAAGTGGAATATGCGTGTCATACGGATTCCATACGCTGTGTGTGGTTCCTTTTTTGGAGTATGATGGAAGCCAGCCCGGCAAAGTTACCATCAAGACGCTTCCGCTGCGTTGCTGGTTATACCCGTTGATCATCATATCTTTTAATGTCGATGGAATGGAAGCTTCCGATATTTTATCCTGATCCACGGCAAACTGGATGCCATCCTGGCGTTTCAAAAAGTTGACGGTGGATGATTTAATCTTGTCAAAGTCCAGTTGCAGGCTGTCAATACGGTCTTTGTTGAAAGTAACCTGAAAATTCTCAATGCCGGTAACCAGGTTGTTGCTCCCAAACTGTGTATCCAGGGTTTTCTCAAGATCCGTTTTCAAATCTTTTCCCAGGAATCCTGTAGGCATTTTAGAAGCCTCCATAAACCCTTCGGCATGTGCGGCACCATGATCGGCAGTCAGGAACACCAGGTAGTTGCCTTTCCCTACTTTTTGATCCAGGTAGCTGAAAAAGGTGGACAAGTCCTTATCCAGGCGCAGGTATACATCCTCTATCTCAATGGCATTAGGACCTACCAAATGGCCCGAATAATCGGTAGAAGCACAGTTAACGGTTAAGAAATCGGTGGTTTTTTCCTGTCCCAGTTTATACCCGTCTACCGCTGCCTTTGCAAATTGCAGGGTCAGTGAATTGCCGAAAGGCATTTGCCGCAACGATCCATGATCCAGCGAGTATGCTTTTTGTACATCGTATGGGAAAACCGGATTTGATGCCCCTTTGAGCGTACCTTCCCAGGCTACATTGTCGGCAGTGCTTTCGGTATACTGGTCGATGGGAAGCAAGGTATTCCATCCCTTTTCCAGAAGTTTATCAATGGCTTTCGAGTTGTTAAAATCATTCACCCAATCAGGAAGAGCCGGTAGATAATACGAACTCGTCACAAACTTGCCCGAAGCATCGTCCATCCAGAAAGCAGCGGTAGGGTTATGTCCTGCCGGTAGTATAGACGCCCGGTCCTTCAGCGAAATACCCACTACTTTCGATTGAAAGTTCGTAGCCAGGCGCAATTCGTCGGTAATAGTCGTAGCCAGCAGGTTATGAGGCGACATCTGGTTTCCCTTATTCGTTGTCCCTACAGCCTGTACCGACGAATCATCGGTGCAATACGTTGATTTACCTGTTTTTGGATCAAACCATTCGTTCCCGGCAATGCCATGGATAGCCGGCACCGAAGCGGTAAAAATGGTGGTATGGCCGATAGCCGTTACCGACGGAATATAATTTATCATCGTGTTTTCGCACGCATAACCCTCGTTTAAAAGGCGTTTAAAACCTCCTTTTTCATATTTCTCGTAGTAACGGTACAGATAATCCCATCGCATTTGATCCACGACGATCCCTATAACCAATTTAGGCCTATCCGGGCGTTTAGCCTGAGTAGCGGTGGTTTGCGCCTGAAGCACAATGCAGGCCAATAACAAGAATACATTCAGGGTAATAATCTTTTTCATTTTTATCATAATTTTATGAGTTGTTTTAACAGGCATCTAAAGTAAGTCTAATTTCATAAAACAGAAAGTATTCACCGTTTTTTTACTGTTTCAGGGAGTCTTTTTTTCGCGGTAAAAAACATAGATATTCATATAATACAAAGATAAACAGTCAATTATATAAAACAAATCAATCAACTATCATCAACCATTTATTTCAATACTGTTTCATCCTATTTCCGGGCAATCCTCTGAAGGCACTTCCTTCTGCCCGTTGTTCTCTATCGACAACCTCTTCTCAACAGCTTCTGCTTTCATCCTACTCTTCACGTCTCTGCAATTTGGCCCGTTTTTTATCGGAAAGAAATGTAGGGATCGCTGTTCCGTCGCCATTTGCTCACCATCATATCATACATAACCGGAAAGTGTTGCTTTTATGTCTCTTATATATTCCATATATATTCCGTACTTATTTAGATATGGAATATATATGGAATACATATGGAACATATATGGAATATATATGGAATACCTACGTTATGATGGTGAGCAGATGACGAATTAAAAGCAGCAGGGAGCAATAAGTGGAGATATAAACCCCGCTGATGAGTAAATACGTCAATTAGATCGCAAACGCAAACAACATATTTAATAAATGTATAGATAATCTAAAATTTATTGTGTAGATTTACTGCTTGTAAAAAGGAATTAAACTATACATAAAAACTGAACTCAGATAGTTGGTTTATCCGCTGTATCGGTTGTTGGAGGAGGAAATCTGGATAGAGCAGGGAAAAAGATTAAACCGGGATGAAAAATACTTCCCAAAGAGTGAGGGCGAAGAATTCATCTGTTGAAAACAGGCCTGTTTCACTATCACGGGTTTAAATACAAAACCAAACAAACCGGGTGTACAAGTCCGATGTGCCCTGATCGGCTTTAAATGACACTTTAAATAACCTGCTATTATGAAGGATTTGCTCAAATCGAAAGAAAAGCTCATAGAAGAGTTACAAGAATTAAGACAAGAGAATAATTCCCTGAAGGCTCTGAACAAGAAAGACAACCACGAGCACAACAAATCGAAAGACGCGCTGGATGTAAATAATTCTCGATTATCAATGGCTTTGCAAGGTGGAGATATGGCCTGGTGGGAAATGGATATTCAAACAGGGAAGGTTACTTTCGACAAACATAAAGTGGAAATGATGGGCTATTCTCCTGAAAATTTCACCCATTATACCGATTTTACCCGATTAGTTCATCCTGAAGATTATACCCGGATTATGGACGCAATGAGAGGGCACTTTGAGGGGAAATATAAGAACTATGAAGCTGAATACCGGATTCTGTCCCGGTCAGGTACGTATATATGGTTTTATGATTACGGATCAGTAGTAAAAAAAGACTGTAACGGGAAACCATTGATTTGTACCGGATTTGTGTATAACATTACTGAACGGAAAAAAGCGGAAGAAAAATTACTTTTCATCAATAAAGCCATGGAATCCACCAGCGATTCTATCGGGATATTGGATGCCCAGGGACAACCATATTATCATAATAAAGCATTTTCAGATTTGTTTGGATACAGATCCGCAGAAGAAGTAACTGCTGCAGGAGGAGGATCGGTTTTAGTTAATGACCGGGTGGTTGGTGAAAAAATGTTTGGGGAGATTCTGAATAGTAAATATAAGTCCGGCGAACTGGATATGGTAACGAAAAACGGACGGGTATTTACTACCTTCGTTCGTACAGATACAATAAAAGACAGTCAGGGAAAAGTACTGGGAGCAATTGCGATAATAACCGATATCACCGAACGAAAACGGTCGAAGGAAGTATTGAGAAAGAGCGATCAGATGCTTCAAACGGTCCTGAATAATTTTCCCGGTATTGTATTCTGGAAAGACAGAGAGTCGAATTACCTGGGATGCAATCAGTCCTTTGCAACCAGAATGGGATTAATTAGTCCGGCAGAGATAGCGGGTAAAACTGATTATGATATGCCCTGGGGTGCTACTGACATAAATAAATACCGTGCCGATGATATGGAAGTCATGGAAAATGGCAAGGAAAAATTGCACATTATTGAGATGCTTCATCAAGCTGACGGAGAAACAATATGGTTGGATACCAGTAAGTTTGCATTACGGGACTCCCTTGGAGAAGTTGTAGGGGTGATTGGGATATCCACTGATATTTCCAGGCTCAAGCTGGCGGGACTTGAATTAATCCTGGCCAATAAATCACTTGCCTTGCAATATGAAGAGACAGGAAAGCGCGCCGATGAGTTAGCTGTTGCCAACAAGGGACTTACCATTCAGAATACAGAAAACGAGAAACTGAAAGATGAACTTGAAATACGGGTCAAAGAAAGAACCGGACAACTGGCTGAAACCAACCTGAATCTTCAAAAGGAAATTGAAAAACGGAAGCGAAAAGAAGAACAATTAATTATCCAAAGCACGGCCCTAAACGCTGCTGCTAATGCCATTGTGATTTCGGACATTTCCGGTGTGGTAGAATGGGTTAATAAGGCTTTCACCGGACTTACCGGTTACACGAGGGCAGAAATTATAGGAAAAAGCCCACGTGCTTTAAGATCCGGCAAACAAGGGACTGATTTTTACAAAGAATTATGGGAAACCATACTCGCCGGGAAGGTTTGGAATGGCGAATTAATCAATAAACGAAAAGATGGCAGTTTATATGATGAAGAAATGACCATCACGCCTTTAAAGAATGAATCAGGAATTATTGTTCGCTTTATAGCAGTAAAGAATGATATAACCGATAGGAAAAGAGCAGAAGAAGAACTAAAAAAAGCCAAAAATGAAGCTGAAGACGCCAACAAGATGAAGAGTGAATTTCTGGCCAATATGAGTCATGAAATACGCACTCCCCTG